>Ga0316192_10000003_pt1 | contig 131400 bp, 113 predicted proteins | sample MerIslwburrow_MG_FD_204931 | JGI IMG/M metagenome (GOLD analysis project Ga0316192, IMG submission 204931) | Coastal sediment microbial communities from Maine, United States - Merrow Island worm burrow | ecosystem: Environmental > Aquatic > Marine > Coastal > Sediment | place: USA: Maine...
TCAAGCATCGTCTTGAGGTGGTTGGTGGCAGTCCAGATCTATTTGATGATGAAGCCTGTGAGGCAGCATTTATGCTAAGTCGTGGAACACCAAGAATTATAAATCGAGTTTGTGATTTGGCATTGGTCTATGGTTTTGCTGAAGAAAAGCAACAGATCACAGCTGAGATAATGCTTGAAGTTACAATGGATAAAGCTGAGGTGGAGAATTCAACTGGGTCTCGCCTTGGACTTGTGAAGAATACAACTAGTAGTTCTGATGCTGATGAACGAGTGAAAAGTGAGGCTTTAGGAGGGATGAGTGGAGCAGTCGCTAATGTACAAAAAGAGCTACAATCCCACTTAGACCACGCTATTGATAAACTGCGAAAAATGAAGCTTCCAAAATTCTAAAAAAGTGACTTTACAGCTATGATTATTTGGAGATATGTTAATCTTCTTCTGACTTCTTTAGTTAGTAATCATTTAACTCAGAGGATCAGAACCAGAAGGAATTGTATTTGCCACCATCGTTCTTAATCATTTCTCATGCTGTACTCAAATGCTGAACTAGATGCTTATACTCGATTTGATGCGAAAAGCAGAGTAAATAATGAATTTAGATTTATTTAGAATCATTGTAGTAATTATTGTTGCACTCTCGCCCATTTTTATCCTGCGGCCAAAACTACTGATTTATTGTTATCTTGCGCTTCTTTTCTATTTTCCCAATGTTGGCTGGGGGGTTGCTGAAAATGAACAGGTTTTTAATCTGTATGGAAAAGGTACAGGTGTTCTCCCATTACCCCTGATAAATATAGTCTTATATTTTGTTTTTTTATTGTCACTACTTCGGTTATATCCGGAAAAAGAGGTGCGGTCATCATTTAACCTGCGCATATATTTCTGGGGTATAAATGTTTTACTGCTGATGTTTTTTTCGTGGGGTTTAATGTCTGGTGTGGAGTTGAGTGAAATAATCTCTTCACGTGGATTGATAAATCTCTTTAACATGTCAGTGCTAAGTGTAGTTATTATTAGAGCATTTTCTAATAATAATGAGTTACAGCGATTAGGTAATTTTATTGTCTTCTGTGCTTTAACAAGGGGGCTTTGGGGGTTGGTTCGCTTAGTTCTGATGGGGGGCGATCCCGCAAATGTGTATTTTAATGTACAGGCTATTGATGTACAGATAACTTTCTTCGATATTAATGACAGTTTAATTTCTGCTTTCTCTTTATTTTTCTCAGCTTGGATGCTGATGAATTGTCGAAAAATACGACCAGCATTACCATCATGGAAAAAAATTGCTTATTTTCTAGCAATAATAGTTGGGTTGTTGATTATTATTTTATCGCATCGTCGTACATCTTGGGGCGGATTAGCACTGGTTGGGTTGTGGTTTGTTTGGCTGCAACCGTGGCATAAGCGATTTATGCTAGGGATAGTTGCGGGTGTATTGGGCTTGTTGATAGTTACTCAAGTTGTCACTGAACGGTTTTCAACAATATCGAGCACTAAAGGCAATTCTGGTATTTTGTATGATGTGTTGTCAAAAAAAGGCAAGCTGCGTGCCGAAGGGCGACTTGCAGAGTTTGCGCTTGCTTGGAAGCATATCTCAGAGGCCCCATTAACTGGTGTGAAACCTTGGGGGGCGATTGACCGCGGGAAAGGCCATGATTTTATTCACAGTGGCTTTTTACACCTGTGGCTAAAAGGTGGATTTTTTGTCCTGCTGTTTTTTTGTTTGATGTTATTAGCATATACATTATTTGCACTATTAAAACTAAAAAAAATACCTCCAGATAAACGTGGGCTAGGCGAAGCCGCTTTTGCCTGCATACTGTTTTTAACGCCAACGCTAATGTTTGGAACACCTTTTATTGAGTTTAGAACAACTCAAATGATGGGGCTGATGCTTGCGCTACCATATTTGGTATATGGCGTGTGGTTAGCGGAAGAGAAATCCAAGTTGGCCCGAGCAAATGCAGTGTGAATCCTGCTAATAGTGCAATGCCATATGTGGAGCCATCATGCCTCACGGGATGATGAAAAACTCGATAGTAAATTTTCTAGGTGCAGCCATTCCAGCGGTGGCGAACCTTGTTGCTGTCCCATTATTGGTTCACAATCTGGGGACAGAGGACTATGGCTTGCTAACACTAGTCCTTGCATTGGTTGGCTATTTTGCACTGCTTGATATTAATGCAACACAAGGCTCAATTCGCTTCATTGCTGAATACGATAGCCTAGGACAGCCAAGAAAAGCCAATGAGGTTATCAGCATAAGCTTGATAATCTATCTAAGCATTGGCTTTGCTGGTTTGTTTTTGATACTGCTCTCAGCGCCAGCATTGATTGAGCATGTTTTTGAAATCCAGAGTGAGAAAGAGGATATAGCACTGTTTACCTTAAGGTTGGCAGGCGTTGCTTTTCTCTTTTCTCAACTTCAGGCTTACCTTGTCAGCATCCCACAAGCGATGCAGCAATACAAAGTATCTGCGGCTACTGAAGCCGTGTTTGGAACTATTACACCACTGTTAAGTGCCGCTGTTGCTGTGCTTGGGTATGGTATTGAGGATGTGATTCTTGCTCGGCTTATATTAAGTATTATTAATGTTGCCGTATTATGGAGGCTGGTGAAATGCTTGAGACCAGATTTAAGCTTAGTTAAAGCAACAAAAGCCACTACTCGAAATCTGGTTTCATTCAGTGCTTACTCCTATCTCAGTCGTATTGCTGCGGTTTCACAGGCGCATATGGATCGAGTGATACTTGGCATTTTTCTAGGCATGACACATATAACCTATTACTCAATTCCTGTGACCCTGTGTAATAGGTTGTTTGGCATGACATTTAGGCTTGGAAGTGTGATTTATCCTGCTGTAAGCCAGCTGAACGTGCAAGGTGATGCTGACAATCTTCAGCGAATTTATCTGTCAGCATCACGCTATATAACGGCTATAAACAGTTTCCTTCTGCTCTTGATTATTGTGTACGGCCAGGATCTGCTCAATCTATGGGTGGGATCAGAATTTGTTGAAGAGGGTTATCCTATACTGGTGATTGCAACACTGGCAATGATGATTGATTCTATGACTAATCTTCCATCGCTAATGAATAACGCAATTGGCCATCCTAAGATAACGGGATACTTTGCCGTTGCTCGTGCGATTATTGGAGTGATCTTGCTTACTGTAGGAACTATTTGGTGGGGAATTATTGGAACGGCAATTGGGCATCTTATTGGTTCAATATTGATGACAGTTCTCTTTCTTATCTATGTTCATAGTCGATTAGGGGCAGTCCCTGTGCTTTTTATGGAAGTTGTTACCGGTGCTTATTTACCTGCACTGCTAGTGTGCGGAATAACTTCAATTGTAGCGTTAGTTACAAAACCTGATTATCCTGGTTCAATTCTTACATTAACTGTGCATGGCAGTTTAGTTAGTGTTATTTATGTCATCTTTGCACTAATTATTGTTGTCAAACCAGAGCACAGGGAGAGAATATTAATTCGACTCCACTGCAAGTCAGCAGATGACTTACAGGATGACTAATGCGCATTTTGATGGTAACTGAAGATCTCCCGCACCCATGTCCAGGTGGGCTTGCTCGCCATGTATTGATATTAGGACAGGCTCTGCATGAGGCGGGTCATCATGTAGATTATCTTGGGAATGGTTATCAATCTACGGCATCAATGCGATCTGAAATAACCCCTGAGCAGATTATTTTTACACAATTGGGGGCACTCCCAAGAGGATGGAAAGAGTGTGCAATGGGGGCATTCAACCCTTTGCGAAGATCATATATTGCACACAAATATGCTAAGGCCGTGCTCTCTTTGGCTAAAGATTACGATGTTGTCCACTACCATGGACATTTTCCTAATATTGCACACTTTCTGCCTCTCCATATAAATTTTGTCCAGACTAGACATGATCAAGGCGGTGATTGTTTGATACATACGCGCTTTAAACATGGACAGATATGTAAAGAATTATCCCCCAAAGCTTGTGCAGCCTGTGTTACTCCTAGGCCTAACTTATTGCAAGCTAATATTTCTGCGTGGGCTGTTAAACGCTTTCGGCATGAAGTGGCCTGTGCTTTTCGCCGACACAAAACTATTTTTGTCTCAGAAATGTTGAGAAAGAATTGGCGGCGAGTTTCTAAGGTACCAATGCGTGAGCAGGTTATCCACAATTTTTTAGACATCACCAAGATACGGAAAATAGTGGAAGCATCAATCCTGCCTTCTGATGATCGCTACACAGTATTTATAGCGGCAAAGCTTTATGAAGCAAAAGGTGTCAGAGCACTTCTAGAGATACTTAATAGTCAAATCCCTCAAGATATACGTATATTAATAGCGGGTGAAGGTAATCAAGCTGGTGAGCTTGTGCGCAAATATGCATCAGAGTCGGTGATTTTTCTAGGCTGGAAAGATTATCCAGAGGTGCTTGCACAATGTGCAGCTGCAGACCTTGTAGTTGTTCCTTCTATCTGGGAAGAGCCATTTGGACTAACTATCTTGGAGGCGCTTGCAGTAGGTCGTCCGACCTTTGCACTGGCGCGAGGGGGCATACCTGAGTTGGAACGTTACATTAAGTACCCTGGTCAGCTCCAACTTTTTGAGAATCTTGAGCAGCTTGCTACCCGCATATTAAGCTACAGAGAATTGCATGCGCGTACTGATCGACTAGATTTTAGTGCTGATGTTTCTGTCATTATGAAAGAGATTATCAAGGTCTATCAAGCATCGCAGCCATGACGCAATCCTTACCCACTTTTTCAATTATCACCTGTACTTGGAATAGTGCACGGTATCTGCCTCAATCAATCGAATCTGTGCTGAGTCAGAAATATCAACCTGCTGAATATATCTTTGTTGATGGCGGTTCAACTGATAACACGCTGGAGTTGATTGATTCAATTCCTCGAGAAGTGAAGGTGCTTCATGATGTACGTGGCGGTATTAGTCGGGCAATGAATGCTGGTTTGAATATCGCAAGTGCTGATATCGTCGCCCATTTGCACTCTGATGATTACTACCTAGATGCTAATGTGCTTTTAGAGGTGGGAGAGCTCTTTTCCAATAGTGACGCTGAGTGGCTTTTTGGCAGCATTGTCAGTGATATTGATGGTCACCAGGAGCCGTTGGGCTATGTAGTGCCGCGTTACTCATATAAACGGTTATTGCGTGGAAATTTTATTCCACACCCAGCAACTTTTGTAAAACGTACACTATTTAAAAAAGTGGGTTTTTTCAATGAAGCGTACCGTTTTGCCATGGATTATGCTCTCTGGCTTGAGCTAGGAAAATATGCTGAACCCATCCAATTGGATCGAGCCTTTACTGCATTTCGACGGCATAAAGATAGCCTCTCAACGAGTAATCCTCTACTTGGTTTGGAAGAGGATTATCGCATTCGCATGAAACATGCAGGATCCTTACCTTTGGGGCGTTTAATGCATTATCTGCGCTATTTAGTTAGACGACGCAGGTTGTTGCAACGCCTTAAGCAAGAAGCAGGATTAAATCAGTGAGTAGAGTCTCTCTGGTGATGGGTTCTATGGGGCGCAGCCAGGAGCCACTTGAATTTGTTGAAAGCTTGGCAAGGCAGAGTGTGCCTCCGCGAGAATTGATCATAGTTGATCAGAATGAGGATGATCGCCTGGAACCTGTTGAAGTAAGGGCGAAGCTGCTTGGGATAACGGTAAAAAGAATAAAAGAGCAACAGAAAAACCTCTCTCATGCGCGTAATATTGGAATTGCGCAGGCAGTAGGAGACATCATTGGATTTCCTGATGATGATTGCTGGTATGAGCCAGATGTTATTGAGCAGGTGGAAGCCAGTTTTGAAGCTGATCCGACTCTTCATGCAATAACAGGATCATGGTCTGAAGCACCACCTCAAAATAATGTTGCTGGTTTAATCGATATAAAAGAACTGCTAAATTTTCGTGGTCCGAGAACCAGCTCTATTCTGCTGTTTGTCCGGTGTGAGGCGTTGAAGGCGTTGCGAGGTTTTGATCCTAGGCTTGGAACCGGCCAATGGTTTGGTGCGGCAGAAGAGATCGATTTAGTCATGCGGCTTGGCTTGAGTGGGAAAAAACTTCACTATGCTCCTGAGATTACCATCCACCACCCCTATAACTCTGTAAGCAATAAGCCAATGAAAGGAAATCGTTTAAATACCCGTCTTCGTTCACGAGGAACCGGAGCGCTGTATGCTAAGCTCTCACTTAAGTCATATGTGGTTCTGCGAGGATGTATTGCACCTGTAATACGATGCATTTTGCCACCCTATCGATGGGAAGAGAAGCTGGCACTACTTAATCAGGCTCAAGGACGTATTGAGGGACTGTTTGCTTGGCAGCATAAATATGGTTGTGGCAAGTGTAGCTGGGACAGCCATGCTGATGCGCAGATATTTGAAAAGTAAACCATGCTAAGAGAAAAGATGTTTCTAACTACTCTCCGTAAATATTTAGCATACAAAATTACCCTTGTGGCCATCTTTCTACTGTCAGCTTCAGTGGGCTATTCTAAACAGGTATTGATACCGCCTCAGGTAGCGATTCCGAAAACCTATTTTGGATTGCATATTCACCGGGCAACACCAGCCAAATGGCCGGATGTAGAGTTTGGTAGCTGGCGCTTGCATGATGCCTATGTTGGATGGTTTAGTCTCCAACCCGCCCCAATGAAATGGCGTTTCAACCTCTTAGATCGTTATCTTAAAATGGCGCGGCCTGCGGGTGTCGAGTTATTACTTCCTTTGGCTTTTCCCCCCAGATGGGCCTCTGCTAAGCCTGATCTGAAAGGGCCCTATCAGCTTGGTAGCTCTGCCCCACCCAAAGAGTTGATCTACTGGCGTGATTATGTTGAAAAGGTTGCTGTGCGCTATAAAGGACAAATTAGAGAGTATGAGCTCTGGAATGAGGCATCAGAGCCTGGTTTTTTTTCAGGGACACAAGAAGATTTGCTGGCACTTGCTCAAGAGGCATATGCTGTTCTCAAGCGAGTTGACCCTAATAACCGACTCGTTTCCCCAAGTGCGGTAGGTACGGGAGGACATCTTCGCTGGTTGGCTGCTTATCTGGAGAAAGGCGGCAGTAAGTTTGCTGATATTATTAATTATCACTTCTATGTGCCGAAATATCCTCCAGAGATGATGCTATCCCGTATTCATGATGTAAAAGTGATTTTACAGCGACTCGGGTTACAAGATATGCCTTTGTGGAATACTGAGACGGGATGGCGGATAGCGAATGGTGATGGCACACCTGAAAACGCAGCTGCAGTAGATCATCGCTGGTTAAAACTAAATGCAGAGCAAGCTGCTGCATATGTTTCCCGTGCCCTCATTCTTGGTTGGGCTGCTGGATTGGAACGATTCTATTGGTACGCCTGGGACAACCAAAATATGGGGTTGGTGGAGCCGAGTAATAACAAGTTAAAGCCAGCAGGCATGGCCTATAAGACAGTCAGTAAATGGCTTATAGGCACAAAAATGAAGCGATGCAGCGAAGAATCTAGTGGTTTGTGGGAGTGTATTCTGGAGCGAGGTGTTGGTGAGCAGGCAAGGGTGATATGGAGCGCAAAAGGTAAGACAGGTTACTGCTTGCCCCCAACATGGGCGGGGGGACAGGCGTACTATCTGGATGGAAAAAACTCACCTGTTTCCACTGCTTGCATAAAAGTGGACCAAATGCCAATCATGCTCGTTCCGGCGCCAAATGATGACGATATCTCATCAGCCGAAAAATAATAATGCAGGAGCGCTTAGTATCTTACAGACGACTGACAATTGGCTGCTCAGCATAAAAACTCGCATAGCGAGTGCGAGTTAAGACAGACAAGATGCAATGGACAAAAAAACTTCTGAAGGCATGCCGGTTTCTCTTGCCAAATGAACCTGAATGAAAATTCTCCAGCTACATAATTTCTATCGAATACGGGGTGGTGAATGCAGTGTTGTTCATGCAGAGCGTGCCTTGCTGGAACAGGGCGGTCATCAAGTAGTGCCCTACTATCGAGACAGCTTGGATATTGATAGATGGGGCATGCTCGCAAAAGCCGGTATGCTCTTAAGGGTGCCGTACAACAAGGCTGTAGAGAAAGATCTTACGGCATTTGTCTGTAAAGAACAGCCAGATGTTGCGCATGTACATAATGTTTTTCCACTGCTTACACCTGCCGTCTATCGTAGTTTAAAACAATGCCATGTTCCGGTGGTTCAGACAGTACATAATTTTCGTTTTCTCTGTCCAAATGGCCAGTTTTTTATTGATGAGAAGATTTGCACCGAGTGTCAGGGAAAACACTTTTTCAGCGCAGTACGAAAACGCTGTATGCAGAACAACGCTCTTGTCAGCACTGCTTATGCTGCTGCTATTGCTCAGGCATGGAAACGAGGGATATTCCTTCATGATATCGATCAATATATTGCACTAAATAAATTTTTTGCAGACCTGCTAATTGACGCAGGCATTCCTCGGTCACATGTTCAAGTGTTGGGTAATTTTATTTCAGAGGGCGTTGGAGCGGTGCCCAAAAAGGGTAACTATATACTTTACCTCGGTCGCCTGAGTCGGGAGAAGGGCATTCACACCCTGCTAGATGCTTGGGAGCATATTGAAGGAGTGGTGCTCAAGATTGCTGGTAACGGTCCATTGTTCAATGAGATCGAGAATCGTGTAGTACACATGGGAAGAGATAAAGTGCAACTTCTTGGCCACGTTACCGGTAATGATAAGCATGAGTTAATTAAAGGGGCAATGTGCATGGTTGTTCCCTCTGAGTGGTATGAGAATTTCCCCATTTCTGTAGTTGAAGCTATGTCATTCGGCACGCCTGTTGTAGTGAGTCGTATAGGTGGGTTGCCTGAGTTGGTTAATGATGGAGTAAGCGGTTTGGTATTTGAACCAGGTGATAGTAATGCACTAACACAATCACTTCATGAGATAATATCGGATCGCTCAAAAGCAGCCAGGTTAGCAGAAAATGCACTCTCTCTTGCCCGTGATGAACTTGGTCCAGAAAAACATTTTAATGGGCTGATTAATATCTATTCTCACGCTATTCATGATAATAAAAAGATAAAAATGACTGAGGATCAAAAATGAGCTTAAGCGCAAAATATGATTGCTTTTATGACTCTTCGCTTGAGAAATAAAACCTTCCTGAGGTTATCGTGTCTTCATGACACAAAGATTGTGTTGAGGTAATTGTCGCTACGGAAGGCTGTTCAGAGGCATGGGAAGGTGTAGCCCGCGAGGTGCTTATGATCAAACCATTTGGAATTTCTCGGCTATGCTGGAAAATTACCTCACTGATTTACCCGCATAGATTCCGAAAAGATTGAATAAAATGGCTTACCATTACATCAACATTATTCCTGTTAATAATTAAAGAGCGTCCCTTTTCTCTCATGCTCTTCTGGTTTTTGGTGTCAAACTCATCTATTGCTTTTTTCATCATTGTGTATAACGAGTTTACATCTCCGTTATTAAATCTATATCCTGTAATATTTGGTATGACTAAATCATTTTCTGTGCCATCAGCATCAGCACAAATACAAATATTATTCCAATATAATGCTTGATTTAAAGCTAATCCACCAATTCCGGGTAATACAAAAAAATCAGCTGCACTAAAGTAAGAATCAACACCATCTACAATACGACCGAAAAATACTACGTCCTTAATATTATTATTCGCCACATATTTTTTAATATTATTTAGCTCTGGCCCATCACCAATAATCCATAACTGAGAATCTTTAAGACGTGCTTCTTGTATTTTTTGATAAGATTTTACTAAAAGATCGACTCTTTTTTCTTTTAAAATCCCACCAACATAAAGAAAAGTAATCTTGTTTTCTGCATATTCATCTTTTATTTCTTTAGCAAATCTTTCAATTTTATCCATTGAATTATCATAGTAATCTAATTCAATTCCATTAAAGCAAACTTCCATGTGGCTTTTTATATCCATCTTTTCAAATTTCTTTTTTGCCGTTGTACTATAAAGTAGTATCAAGTCTGCAAAATTAAAGTATCTTTTGCTAATAAAATTCTTAAATAATAATGCTAATGATTTGTTTTTCTGTGAATCCCAACCACAAGCCCAAATTATAATTTTTTTATTTCGCAATTTGGCCCATAACATAATTACCCAGTTAGAAATAAAACCACTTTGACCAAGTACAATAACAATATCAGGGTTAAATTCTTTAAGTTCCATAAAATAATTACGTTGCCACCTTAACTTATATGGCCCTACTTTTTTTTCGTAATTTTCAAGTATGTGAAAGTTAAATGGGTAATTTGTTAATCCCATATCTGGCCTTCCAGTATTTTTTTTGGATTCTACGCCAAAAAACACCTTGACATTAATATTGTTTACAGATGTCAGTTTTTCAAAAAATGATTTTCTGTAATGAAAAATATTATTTGTTATAAAGGCAACTTTCAAAACTATATCTCTCTTAATTTAATCACATTGCTTGTTGATGGAAACTCTGATTAAGTCCTCCATCGTATGATAATACTGACATAGCCCAATTCTGCGGACAACAACATAGATCAAGATAGTTTTCAGATATCGAATACAATTAGTGAGTACAAACAGACGCACCAGGAGAAATTTCTGGCAGAGGTGGGGGCTACTGGAACTGCCTCTGGTGTGCATATGCTTATGTAAAGTTTGCTATGGTAAAAAAGATCATGAAAATGACTTTTGTTGTTGAGTGGTTTTTTTGTCTAAAGGTGAGGTATGCCCAGCCAAGATGCTTGCTTCGAGTCCACTCATTTGGGTAGTGGTCAAAAAAAGCTAAGGTGCCATTTGATCAGACGTCATAAATCTTAACTCATCTGATATCCTATGATAAACCGACTCAACTGTAGATTGCGTGGGTAGCCTGAATCCATTATCGTTGATCATCTGCTGGACCACTAACCTAATGATATCTATGAAGCCTACGGATTTATTTGGCTGCCCCGGATGTTACAAGGTGCGCCTATTGTAGAGAGCAACATAGGCGGGTTGCCAGAGCTGATCAAGTATGGAATTAGCAGATTGATATTTGAATCGAGTAATAACCATGCGCTTGAGAGGTCATTATCATGAGATAATGCCAGACCGTGATCAGGCAGCAAAGCTGGCACAAAATACGTTATGTATTGCTTGTGAGGAGCTTGGCCCAAAGAGGAATTATGACGGCCTGATTAATACACACACAGGCTATTGGGTGCGATGAAAATTTGGTATGGCTGAGGATAGAAACGAGTCTAAGTAAAAAATGCGATAGGTTTTATGACTCTTCACTGGAGAAAAAGAGCTGCGAGAGGTCATGATATCTGCTTGCTCCAAGGGGCGTGTTGAGGCGATTATCGCTATAGTAGGTGGCGGTGATCGGGTACTTAATATAGGGTGTGGTAACAGTTTTCTGCTTCACTTTACCTATCGCTTACTATGGATTATTTTGCAGAATGTGAGCTTTATTCCAGTAAGACGTATTGGCTACGGTCATTTTGGCCATGTGCACCACTTTTTAGCTTAAGATATAACCAGCATTGGTATCCAGCGGATAATGATGAAATCTAATGGCCTAATCAAGTAGTATCTATTTTTGAAAATAACAGCATGAGCATCGATAAGAAAATCAGAAAAAAGAGGAAAAGGTAATCAATGAAGTCGATTGTGCAGATAGGCGGCGTGTCGTTTCCGGTTATCAATTACAGTGATGCAATCCAAACCTTTCAAGAGTGGATAGATGGCAACACGGTTCATCAGGTTTGTATTGTTAATGTCCATGTGCTGGTAACTGCAATGCGTGATTCCAACATTCATCAGATTATGCAGCAGGCTGCTATGGTCACAATGGATGGTCAGCCGCTACGTTGGTATGCAAATGCAGTGCATCGTGCTGGAATGAGGGATCGTGTGTGCGGTCCTGAGTTAATGATTCGCTGCTTCAAACAAGGGGTTGAACGGGATTGGCGGCATTACCTACTGGGGGGGCAGCCTGAGGTGTTGAAGGCGCTTGAAATGCAGCTTCAAGAGTGTTGTCCGGGTGTTAGTATTGTAGGTAGCTACTCACCACCATTTAGGGAGATGACTGAAGATGAAGAAGCACAGATTATTGCTCATATTAATGCATCGGGTACTGATTTTTTATGGGTTGGTTTAGGTGCACCCCGTCAGGAGCAATGGATATATCGTAATCTGCATCATTTGACTGTACCTGTCTGTATTGGTGTTGGTGCTGCTTTCGATTTTCATGCGGGTGCTATACGGCGGGCTCCAACCTGGATGCAACAGATGGGGCTTGAGTGGCTCTATCGAGTCTGGGCTGATCCACGGTTATTTAGCCGCTATCTTGATACTAATCCTTCCTTTCTTTGGATGCTGATGCGAGATTGGGTGAGAGTGCGGTTGTTTCGGCAAACTATCGGTTGAGATAACAAACTAGAGACTATATCTTGATTTGATTATCCCAGCCTAATGTAGATTAGGCTGGGATGGAGCGCTTAGTATAATGGCCTATTAAATTTTGATTATGTTTTTCATGCAGTTTATGTAGAAGCTATATTAGGCATATCCATTATTTGATCAATAGGCAATTTTAATAAGAGCCTAGATTGAGTTTGGTGGATGTGTTTTGTCAGGTGCTTGCATGGGCATATAGAGACAACACAATAATAAATGATAGGAAGTAATAAATGGCGGAAATTTTAATTTGGCGGGAAACCTCTTTGCGATGGGGTTTAGTTACTTTCTTGATGGCTGCGCTTGCCTTTGTTTTTTGGGATGGCCTGGTTGAATTAGAGGATTTATGGTCAAAAAAAGAAGAGTATAGCCATGCCTACCTGCTACCCATAATCTCACTGTTTTTGATATGGCAAAAAAGTGATGAGCTTCGCAAATTGCCGCTTGCCGGATCATGGCTGGGCATTCCAGTTGTTGTAGCTGGTGTGTTGCTTGGCTTTGCGGGATCACTTAGTACGATTTATCTAGTTGTTCATTATTCTATTCTGATTACTTTAACTGGAATTGTGCTGGGGTACCTTGGGTGGAGAGGGTTGGTAGTGCTGTGGGCACCGTTATTGCTACTGTTTTTTGCTATTCCATTGCCTCCATTTTTGTATAACGCAGTTTCGGTAAAGCTTCAGCTCATTTCCTCTGAATTAGGTGTGGCCACCATACGGTTGTTTGGTATCAGTGTTTTTCTGGAAGGTAATGTTATTGACCTTGGAAGCTACAAGCTCCAGGTCGTGGAAGCATGCAATGGTTTGCGATACCTGTTTCCGCTTATGAGTATTGCTTTCATTATGGCCTATTTCTTTAATGTACCCCTCTGGAAACGGGTGCTGATTTTTTTCACCAGTATCCCTCTGACCATCATTATGAACAGTATCCGAATTGGCATTATTGGTGTCATGGTTGAACATTGGGGTACAGATATGGCAGAAGGGTTCCTTCATGATTTTGAAGGCTGGCTTTTCTTTATGGTATGCATGGTTATTTTGGTAGGAATCATGTGGTTGATCAATAAAATAGGATCAGACCATAAATCATTTCAACAAGTATTTGGTATCGAGTATCCTCAACCATTCCCGAAGAATGCGCCTGCAAAGCTAAGAGCTGTGCCAAATACTGTATATGGATTGGCGCTGGTTTTGGGCTTGGCCTCAATTGTTACACCTATCTTAGAAGGTAGGCAGGACGCTATCGTTGAACGAAAGAGCCTAACAGAATTCCCCGTCAACCTTGGCCAGTGGGTTGGACGTAATGAGCAGATAAAGGAGATCTACCTGGAAGAGTTGGATCTCACGGATTATGTTATTGCTGATTATGTTGATGATCAGCATAGAAAAGTGAATTTTTATGCCGCTTATTATGCTTCACAGCGTGCCGGTGAATCTGCGCACTCTCCACAATCTTGTCTGCCGGGTGGTGGATGGAAAATCAATAAGATATCGCCAGAGCAAATTGATAATGCTCTGCCAGGAACCACCCCTTTAAATGTCAATCGAGTGCAAATTCAAATGGGTGAATCCAGGATATTGGTCTACTACTGGTTTCAACAGCGTGGCCGAGTGATTACCAATGAATATCTGGTGAAGTGGTATCTGCTGGTGGATGGTCTGCAAAAGAATAGAACAGATGGTGCTTTAGTACGTTTAACCACAGTTATTGATCCTAATGAAGAGTGGGCGGCAGGTGATAAGAGGTTGGCTGATTTCGTACGTGATGCTGTTCCTGTGCTAAGTCAATATGTGCCGAATTGATATATTGAAAAATAATATCAATTTGAAAAATCAGCAGAGATATTGGTAGAAGTATGCAGGCACTGTTTTTTCTTATAACGGCAATGGCCATCAGTATGGTCGTATTGCCATTGATGGTTCGTTTGTCACCCTATATTGGGATGATGGATCAACCGGATGCTCGTAAGGTACACAGCATACCTATAGCCCGAGTGGGTGGTATTGGTATCGTGCTGGGGGCTTTGACTCCACTGTTGGTCTGGCTGCCCATGAATGATCTACTGCATGCCTATGTTATTGGCAGCTTAGTGCTGTTTGGATTTGGTGCGTTGGATGATCAACGTGAGCTTGGGCACTATGTAAAATTTATTGGGCAATTCATAGCTGTTGGAATTGTTGTGCTTTACGGAGGGCTGTCGATTGAGCGAGTACCTTTTCTAGCACCTGAATATTTTCCATCCTCCATCGGTGTGCCGTTTACTATCTTTGCTATGGTTGGGATGATTAATGCCATAAATCACTCTGATGGGTTGGATGGCTTAGCTGGTGGAGAGTCGTTGCTAAGCCTATTGGGCATAGCTTTTCTTGCATACCAGGCAGAGGAAAGCATCAATCAGACTGTCATGATTGCCTGTGCCGTCATGGGCGGTATCATTGGGTTTCTGCGGTATAACACGCATCCGGCAAAAGTGTTCATGGGGGATAGTGGGAGTCAATTTTTGGGTTTTACGCTGGGATTTCTTGCTATTCTCCTTACTCAACAAGTTAATACTGCACTAAGCCCGGCGTTACCGGCACTACTGTTAGGCCTACCTATTATAGATATTCTTGCTGTACTCTTTTTGCGTGCGAAAGGAGGTATGAACCTGTTTCAAGCCACGCGAAACCACATCCACCATCGCCTGCTTGATAGAGGTTTTAGTCACCAGTCATCAGTGGTTGTAATTTATTCCACCCAGGCATTTTTTGTATTAAGTGCCATGGTGCTGACTTATGAAGCAGATTTGATTCTGCTGCTGCTATATGGCTCGGTGTGCAGTGCGATTTTTATCATGCTGACACAGGCAGAGCGGAAAGAATGGAGGCTTCATTCTAATGTAAAAAAAACCTCTTCGCTCCTTAACAGGACTAATCCAAAAATAGGCCTGCTTTTTAGGGTTGGGGAGTGGCAGTTACTGCTCATTAGAGTATTGATTCCACTGCTATTGATCTATGTATCCATAGCGATACCAGCAGTGTCACGTGACTTTGCCATCATATCGATGTTGCTTGTTGCAGTGCTGATACTGGATCTTGTATTCAGTCGAAGTGGGCGTTCGATTATTCAGCAAGGAAGTGTATTTATATGCGCCATATTTATTGTCTATTTAAGCTCCCTTCATCTTTCTTCTAGTATAGAGGCATACAATCTGCTTGAGGTTGCCATTTATGCATTTTTGGCCGGAAGCATAGCTATTGCACTAAAGCTTGTTAAAGGATTGGCGTTTAAAACAACTTCGGCAGATTATCTAGCCCTTTTTATTGTGCTCTTGGTTGGGTTTTTTCAAGATATCCATTTCTTGGGCGTTAATCTGGCTGAAGTTACTTTGAAGTCGGTGATTGTGCTGTATGGGTGCGAGTTGATTAGCAACCAAACCAGTGGCCGGTGGAATATGCTGAATATTGCGGTGCTAATTACTTTTGGAATGCTGGTATTACGTGGGGTGCTGTAAATCCAATATGGTATGCAAAAGAATCCCCAATGAGGATGATGGAATCAAATTCTTTATTTAGGCTTAATTTCATATTTAGATTAAGGCTAGGGGTTGCGAAAAACATCGAACAGATATAGTATGCGCTTCGTCGGTGCGGGGTGGAGCAGTCTGGCAGCTCGTCGGGCTCATAACCCGAAGGTCGTAGGTTCAAATCCTGCCCCCGCTACCAAATAATACTAAAAAACCCCGGCATCGGGGTTTTTTTTCGAGCTGGGTTTGTGGTGCTTCGGTTATACTACGAACCAAGTTGTTATCGAATTATTTGCAGTGGGCCTTTGGCCCATTTTTTGTTTGTGCCCTACTGGAGCTGTATGGGATGCATAGAGCATCAGACAATTTGACTCAGTTAATACAACAGGTTGTTGAACCAATGGGGTATGAATTGGTTGGTATTGAACTGTTGAGTCGGCAAAAAGCGAGTGCATTACTGCGGATTTATATTGATTCGGGTCATGGCATAACGCTTGATGATTGTACGGCCGTCAGCCATCAAGTCAGTGGAGTGCTTGATGTTGAGGATCCGATTGAAGAGAACTACGACTTGGAGGTTTCTTCGCCAGGTTTAGATAGGCCATTGTTTGATAAAGAACATTTTGATCGTTTTAAAGGAAAAAAAGCACGAATTAGAATGCGCACAAAATTGAATGGTCGCCGCCGATTTGAAGGAACCTTGGCGGGTGTTGAGGGTAATAACATTATTCTCGATGTAGAGGGTGGAAAGTTAGATTTGCCGTTGGATCAGATTGATACTGCACGGCTTATACCAGAATTCTGATTAGGAATTGGAATAGATGAACAAAGAAATATTGATGGTTGTTGACGCGGTTTCCAATGAGAAATCTATCGACAAAGAGCTCATATTTGAAGCTATTGAAATTGCGTTGGCCACAGCTACACGCAAGAAGGCACCTGGTGATATTGATGTGAGAGTTTCAATTGACCGCGTAGATGGCAGTTATGAGACTTTTCGTCGCTGGTTGGTGATAGAGGGATTTGATGGTGAAGAGCATGATAATCCAGATGCTCAGATTACATTGGAAGATGCGCGTGAGAATCACCCTGATATCCAAATCGATGAATATATAGAAGAGCCGATGGAGTCCATCTCTTTTGGCCGAATTGCAGCTCAAACTGCAAAACAGGTTATTGTTCAAAAGGTTCGTGAAGCTGAAAGAGCAAAGGTTGTTGAAGCATATCAGGAACGCAAGGGTGAGCTTGTAACCGGTGTGGTAAAGCGGGTTGAGCGCGGTCAAATCCTGCTGGATCTGGGCGGAAATGCTGAAGCGCTGATCCCAAGAGAGGAGATGATCTCTCGCGAATCTGTGCGGACAGGAGATCGGATTAGGGGCTATTTATATGATATTCGTGCTGAACAGCGTGGCCCTCAGCTATATGTAAGCCGCACCTGCCCGGAGTTACTGATAGAGCTTTTCAAACTTGAGGTTCCTGAGGTAGGTGAAGGGCTGATCGAGATTATTGATGCTGCACGTGATACCGGGCTGCGAGCAAAGATTGCAGTGCGTGCAACAGATTCACGCATAGACCCCGTTGGTGCCTGCGTTGGTATGCGTGGATCCCGTGTGCAGGCAGTCTCAAACGAGCTGGGCGGTGAGCGTGTAGATATCATCCTCTGGAACGAGAATCCTGCTCAGTTTGTGATCAATGCCATGTCGCCAGCAGAGGTTGCTTCTATTGTTGTTGATGAAGATGCTCATAGCATGGATGTTGCCGTGAATGAGGATCAACTCTCCCAAGCTATTGGCAGAGGCGGTCAGAATGTAAGGCTGGCGAGTGAATTGACCGGCTGGAATTTAAATGTCATGACGATGGAACAAGCCGCTGAAAAAAGTGAAGGCGAGGCTCGCTCCTTGGTTGAGAACTTTATGGAGCAGCTGGATGTTGACGAAGAAGTTGCCGTCATCCTCGTACAAGAAGGCTTTTCATCCATTGATGAGGTAGCTTACGTTCCGCTGAGTGAAATGCTGGATATTGAAGAATTTGACCAGGCGATAGTGGAAGAGTTACGAGGGCGAGCCAAAGAGGTGCTGTTAACCCAGGCGATCGCAAAGGAAGAGGTTCTTTCCGATGTGGAACCTGAAGCAGATCTTCTCGAAATGAAAGGCATGGATAAGAAATTAGCCTACGTACTGGCAAGTCGCGATATTAAAACAATGGACGACTTGGCAGAGCAATCCGTTGATGAGCTAATGGAAATTGATGATATGGATGAAAAACGTGCGGGCGAGTTGATAATGACCGCGCGTGAACCTTGGTTTGCTGATGAGCAACAGGGATAAAGGGTATTCTGGAGGGTCATCCAAATGAATGAAGTAACAATAAGACAATTTGCTGCAGATGTTGGTATTCCTGTTGATCGGCTATTAAGCCAGCTGAGCGATGCGGGTGTAAACAAGAAAGATCCAGATGCCAGTATTTCAGAAGAAGAAAAACTTAATCTGCTGAGCTACTTACGCGATAGTCATGGTAAATCTGATGAGCTTTCAACTGGAGAGCCAAAAAAGATTACGCTAAAGCGAAAAACGGTCAGCCAATTGCGCCAGCCAATTAGCCAAGCGGGTAAAACAACAGGTAGAGCCGCAGTAGGTGCACGGGCGCGTGGTGGCAAAACTGTAAATGTTGAAGTGCGTCGTAAACGTACCTACGTTAAACGAGGTGCTGCTACTGATAATGAAGTGCAATCTTCGGAAGCAGAGGCTGCAAAAATAGCGCTTGCAGAACAGGCAGAAGCAAGGCGCAAAGTAGAGATGGAAGACGAAGCTCGCCGAGCTGCAGAAGAGGCGCGCAGAACAGACGCGCTTCAACTGGCTGCTGAAGAAGCTAAAAAAGCAGAAGAAGAGGCCAAGCGCTTACAGGAAGAAGAGGAAGCTAAGCGCAAACAGGAAGAGCAAGAGCGCGAAATAGCTAAAGCGAGTGAAGAGGCGGAGCGAGCTAAAGAAGCCAGCGCAGCTAGTGCAGTGGCCGCAGGTGATATAAGCACTGAAAAAACAGCTAAAGCTAAACCCAAGGCAAAATCAAAAGAGAAAGAGTCCGCTAAAACAAAAACAGAAGGACGAGATAAAGACAAGGAGAAAAACAAAGGTACTGGACGCAGGCGTGAAGAGTTGCATGTCTCCGCAGGAAAACGAGGCCGCCGCAAACAAAAACCGGCTAAACGACAGGCTGCAGCATCGGCTCAACAGCAAGATGCGCAACATGGTTTTGTAAAGCCTACAGCTCCTGTGGTTCATACTGTTGAGATTCCAGAAAACATTTCAGTTGGTGAGCTTGCGCAGAAAATGTCCATCAAAGCGGCTGAAGTGATCAAGACGCTGATGAAAATGGGCTCAATGGTAACGATTAACCAGATTCTTGATCGTGATACAGCTGCCTTGGTGGTTGAAGAGATGGGTCATACTGCCATTGCAGCTAAAGAAGAGAGCTTGGAAGATGAGCTGCTCACACAAGCTGAAGAGGCAGGGGAAAAGAAGCCGCGTGCGCCAGTTGTAACCATTATGGGGCATGTTGATCATGGTAAAACATCACTTCTGGATTACATAAAATCCACACATGTTGCTGATGCTGAAGCTGGTGGCATTACACAACACATCGGTGCCTATCACGTTAATACGGATAAAGGCATGATCACCTTTCTTGATACGCCAGGGCATGCTGCATTTAGTGCAATGCGCGCACGTGGAGCAAAGGTTACCGATCTTGTCGTATTGGTTGTGGCTGCAGATGATGGTGTTATGCCTCAGACCAAAGAGGCTATTCAGCATGCAAAGGCAGCAAAGGTGCCACTGTTGATTGCTGTCAATAAGATGGATAAGCCTGAGGCCAATCCAGACAGAGTAATGCAAGAGTTATCCCAAGAGGATGTTATCCCCGAGGATTGGGGTGGTGACACCATGTTTGTCAATGTCTCTGCCAAGACAGGAACGGGTGTTGATGATTTGCTTGATGCCATCTCATTGCAGGCTGAAGTATTAGAGTTGGAAGCTGTTGTTGAAGGTCCAGCGCGTGGTGTTATCGTTGAATCCCGGCTTGATCGCGGGCGTGGTCCGGTTGCGACTGTATTAGTTCAATCTGGAACGCTTCAGCGCGGCGATATCCTGGTTAGTGGACAGGAATCTGGTCGAGTACGCGCCATGTTTGATGAGAGTGGTAAGCCGGTCAAATCTGCAGGTCCATCATTCCCTGTTGAAGTTCTTGGTCTTTCCGGTGTCCCTGATGCGGGTGATGAAACCATGGCGGTTGCGGATGAACGACAGGCGCGTGAGGTAACAGCGCTCCGCCAGGAAAAATTGCGGGATAGCCGCTTAGCTGCTCAGAAAGCAGCAAAACTTGATGAGCTTTTCTCTCAAATGGAGCAGGGCGAAGTCAACTATGTCAACCTCATCGTTAAAGCCGATGTGCAGGGCAGTGTCGAAGCGCTTAAAGATGCATTGACCAAAATTGGTGCTGACGACGTTAAGGTCAAGGTTGTTGCCTCTGGTGTTGGTGGTATCAATGAGTCAGACGCAAACCTTGCAGTAACCTCGAACGCTATCGTGATTGGTTTTAATGTGCGTGCAGATGCTTCGGCCCGTAAGGTTATCGAAGAGAAAGAGTTGGATTTGCGCTACTACAGCATCATCTACGAAGTTATTGATGATGTTAAGAACGCTATTGTGGGTATGCTTTCCCCCGAGATTCGTGAGGAGATCGTTGGATTGGCAGAAGTGCGTGATGTGTTCCGCTCCTCAAAACTGGGTGCTATTGCAGGCTGTATGGTTGTTGAGGGTGTTGTGAAACGCAATAATCCAATTCGTGTGCTGCGTGACAATGTTGTGATCTATGAAGGTGCGCTTGAGTCATTGCGCCGCTTCAAGGAAGACGCCATGGAAGTTAAAAATGGCATGGAGTGTGGTATTGGCGTGAAGAACTACAATGACGTGAAGCCAGGCGATCAGATTGAAGTCTTTGAGCATACAGAGATAGCAAGAGAGATCTAGCGGATACTGATATGGCCCGAGAGTTTAATAGAACAGAACGCGTTGGATCGCAGATGCAGCGTGAGCTCTCCGTGCTGGTTCGCGATGATCTTAAAGATCCGCGTTTAGGCATGGTCACAATCCAGGAAGTACGGGTAGTTCGTGATTTTTCACACGCCAAGGTCTATTTCACGGTTATGGGCAGTGAAATTGATCATGCTGCTGCCACGAAGATTATGAATCAAAGTGCTTCATTTTTGCGCCATGAGCTTGCACATAGAATGAAGCTTAGAACCATTCCACAGTTAAAGTTTGTTTACGACGACTCTATTGAACATGGCTCCCATCTCTCTGCAATGATTGAAGAAGCAGTCGAAATAGATCAGGCAAAACACCAGGAAGAGTAATGGGGCGTCGGCGTCAAAAACAGCGAGGACGGGATGTTCAAGGCATTCTATTGTTAGATAAGCCTCGAGGTATCTCCTCAAATGCAGCATTGCAGCAGGTTAAGCGGATCTTTCGTGCGAGCAAGGCTGGCCACACAGGCAGTCTTGACCCATTGGCAGATGGTTTATTGCCTATCTGTTTTGGTGCTGCTACCAAAATCTCAGCCTATCTCCTAGATGCAAACAAACGCTACAGAGTAAAAGTAAAGCTGGGTGTTACTACGACCACTGCGGATGCTGAAGGCGAAGCGGTAGAGACACGGTCTACTGAAAATATTACTGAGCAGGATATCAGTGCAGTACTGAATGATTTTGTGGGCGAGATTCAACAACTGCCACCTATGTATTCAGCACTGAAGCATAATGGTGAGCGACTCTATAAACTGGCGCGCCAAGGCATTGAAGTAGAGCGCGAGCCTCGTGCCGTGACTATCTATGAGATAACGCTGTTGTCGGTGGATCTTCCAGAGTTTGAATTGGATGTAAAGTGTTCGAAAGGCACCTATATTCGCACTCTGGCTGAGGATATAGGTGAACAGCTTGGTTGTGGTGCGCATGTCTCTGCATTGCGACGAACCGAGGTGGGGCCTTTTAGTACTGATGGCATGGTTGATGCGGCGACCATTGAGAAAATCGCAGAGGAAGGGCTGGATTCATTGGATCAATTACTGTTGCCTATCGATACGGCGGTGGCAGATTGGCCAGAAATTCAACTCTCTGCTGATGCTGCCTATTATATACGTCAAGGGCAGCCAGTATTGATTCCCAAGGCTCCAGCAGATGGCTGGGTACGACTTTATGCTGAGCAAACCCATTTTATGGGTGTTGGTCAGATACAAGATGATGGTAAAGTCGCACCCAAAAGATTGATGTAAATTTTGCAATGTCTCCCTGAACTCATTGTTGGGGAGGTTTTATTGGCCGGAAGGCCGTTTTTTACTAACTGAAAGGTAATTTATCATGACAATGAGCGCAGAAGAAAAGAGTGCAATCGTAAAAGAGTATCAGCGTGGCGAAGGCGACACAGGTTCGCCTGAGGTTCAGGTCGCGCTGCTGACAAATCGTATTAATCAGCTGTCAGGGCATTTTGCTGATCATAAGCATGATCATCACTCCCGTCGCGGTTTGGTACGCATGGTAAATTCACGACGCAAGCTACTAGATTACCTCAAAGGAAAAGAGCTTGAGCGCTATCGCACATTGATTTCCCGTCTTGGCCTACGTCGCTAATCGACTATCTTACTGAGGATCATATAGTGACCCAGATTAAAAAAGAGTTTCAACTTGGTGCCCATAAAGTCACCATAGAGACAGGTGAAATCGCCCGTCAAGCAGATGGTGCTGTTATTGTTGATGTTGAAGGCACTACAGTTTTGGTAACGGCTGTAGGCAAGAAAGAAGCACAGCCAGGCCGTGATTTTTTCCCTCTGACTATCAACTATCAAGAACGGGTTTATGCTGCTGGCCGTATTCCTGGTGGCTTTTTCCGTCGTGAAGGCCGCCCGACAGAGAAAGATACGCTCACCAGTCGTCTTATTGATCGACCATTGCGTCCGCTGTTTCCAAAAGGCTTTCTCAATGAGGTACAGGTTGTTGCTACGGTTATCTCTTTGAATAAAGAGATAGATCCTGATATTCCGGCAATGATTGGTGCGTCCGCTGCACTGGCTATCTCTGGAATGCCATTCAAGGGTCCGATTGGTGCAGCTCGTGTTGGCTATAAGGATGGCCAATACTTGCTTAACCCTACTCGATCAGAACTGGCTGATTCAGATCTGGATCTGGTTGTAGCAGGTACTGAAAGTGCGGTGCTGATGGTTGAATCTGAAGCTGATCAGCTCTCAGAAGAGGTCATGTTGGGTGCCGTGTTGTTTGGTCATGAACAGATGCAGGTTGCTATTCAGGCTATCAATGAGTTGAGTACAGATGTAGGCAACCCAGCTTGGAATTGGACAGCACCTGAAAAGGATGCATCCATTGCTGAAAAGGTAGCGGCAAGCTGCGCAGCAGATGTGACGGCTGCCTACACCACTGCAGACAAAATGGCTCGCCAGGATCGCATGAGTGAGATTCGTGCTTCAGTTGTTGGGCAGCTGTGCGGTGAAGATGAGAGTGCCCTACCAGAAGGTGAGGTGCGTGATGCTGTCTCTGCTCTGGAGAAACATACAGTACGTTCCCGCATCCTGAATGGTGAGCCTCGTATTGACGGCCGTGATACCCGCACTGTGCGTCCAATCCAAGTACGTACAACCGTACTGGATCGTACTCATGGTTCCGCACTCTTTACCCGTGGTGAAACTCAGGCAATTGTAGTCACCACACTGGGTACCGAACGTGACTCACAAATCATCGATGCACTGGAAGGTGAGTACCGCGAGCGCTTCATGCTGCACTACAACTTCCCTCCCTACTGCGTTGGCGAAACCGGTTTCATGAGTGGCCCTAAACGACGTGAGATTGGGCATGGTCGTCTGGCAAAGCGTGGTATCCAAGCTGTCATGCCAGATATGGAGTCATTCCCATATTCTATCCGTGTCGTTTCAGAGATCACTGAATCTAATGGTTCCAGTTCAATGGCCAGTGTCTGCGGTACCAGTCTTGCGCTAATGGATGCCGGTGTGCCTCTTAAAGCACCAGTGGCTGGCGTGGCCATGGGACTGATCAAAGAAGAAGGTGCTTTCGCTGTTCTGACTGACATCTTGGGCGATGAAGATCACCTTGGCGATATGGACTTCAAAGTGGCTGGTACCAATGATGGTATCACCGCATTGCAGATGGATATCAAAATCCAGGGTATTACCCGCGAAATCATGGAAGCTGCGCTTGATCAAGCCAAAGAAGGTCGACTGCACATCCTGGGTGAGATGAGTAAAGATATTGATACCCACCGCGAAGAGATGTCTGAGCATGCACCACGCATCCTCTCCATCAAAATCAACCCGGATAAGATCCGCGATGTGATCGGTAAAGGTGGTGTCACCATCCGCAGTATTACAGAAGAGACAGGTGCTACCATCGATGTTAACGATGATGGCATGGTCAAGGTCTTCTCTGTTGATAGAGCGGCTGGTGAAGAGGCCAAAAAACGCATTGAGCTGATTACAGCTGATGTAGAGGTCGGAACCATCTATGACGGCAAGGTTGCTCGCCTGATGGATTTTGGTGCTTTTGTTACGATCCTGCCAGGCAAAGATGGTTTGGTGCATATCTCTCAAATTTGCGAAGAGCGAGTTGAGAAGGTCAGTGACAAACTCTCTGAAGGCGATAAAGTAAAGGTTCAGGTTCTGGAAGTTGATAAACAGGGCCGGATTCGCCTTAGCATGAAGGGTGTTGATCAGGGTTGATCTGCCTGTAATTAGTTGTACTTAAAGAAGGGGCCATTGGCCCCTTCTTTTTTGCAGTAAAAAAAACACTCTTGTGGTCGATATAACAGTTAATAAATATAAATACCGCTATAAAAAATTGAGCTTATGTCGTGCTGCACATTGAGATATTAAAATGAAAAGAGTTGTGTTCCCTGTCTATTTTCTGTTTGCTCTGCTTTCTAGCTTCCCAGCGTGGAGCCAGGAGCCTGACCAATGGGGTGAAACGGTGCAACGGGTGTCATCAGCTGTGGTGGCAATTCGTGTGGATGCCGCGCGGGCTTTTGATACGGCAACCAACAGCAGCAGTGAAGCAACAGGCTTTATTGTTGATGCTGAGCAGGGGCTGATTTTGACCAATCGCCATGTGGTTCAACCTGGCCCTGTTGTTGCTGAAGCTTTCTTTGAGAATCGAGAAGATGTGGCATTGACCCCGGTTTACAGAGATCCAATTCATGATTTTGGTATCTTCCGATTTGATCCAAAGGCATTGAAATATAGCCAGCCAGAAGCACTAAGGTTAAAACCTGAGGCTGTAGAGGTTGGTCGTGAAATCAGGGTTATTGGAAATGATGCAGGTGAACAGCGTTCCATTTTGGCTGGCACACTTGCCCGTTTAGACCGTTCTGCTCCCTTTTATGGTTTAGGGCGATATAACGATTTCAATACCTTTTACATTCAAGCGGCTTCTGGAGTTAGTGGTGGTTCATCAGGTTCCCCTGTTGTTGATGTTGAAGGGAATGTGTTGGCGCTCAATGCAGGGGGGAACCAATCAGCAGCCTCAAGCTTCTTTTTACCACTGGACAGAGTAGTACGGGCGTTGAAACTGATTCAGCAGGGCAAACCGGTGACTCGCGGTGGATTGTTAACGACCTTTAGTTACAGACCCTACTACGAACTGCGTAGATTAGGATTGCGTCCAGAAACAGAAAAACAGCTCCGCCTGAAGGATATGGGAGTCGGTATGCTGGTGGTTGCAGCTGTTTTGCCAGAAGGGCCTGCTGATGGCATCCTGCAACCGGGTGATATTTTGGTGAAGGCAGAAGGCGAATGGATCAATCAATTTTCTAAGCTCGATGCTCTGTTGGATGAGCGAGTCGGTGACAGCGTTAAATTACTGATAGAGCGTGCCGGTCAGTCTGTGGAGTTGATGGTTCCGGTAGCAGATTTGCATAAAGTCACCCCAGATAGTTTTCTCTCTTTTGGTGAAGGCGTTATCAACAACCTCTCCTATCAACAGGCTCGGCAGTTGAATAAACCATTGCATGGCGTTTATGTAGCGCAGCCGGGGTATATTTTTGGCAGAGCTGGCGTATTTAGTGGGTCAGTTATTGTTAAGTTGGATGAGAAAGAGACACCGGATTTAAATGCCTTCACAGATGTTTTGAGCGGCTTGGCTGATGGGCAGGAAGCGATAGTCCGTTATTATGACTTTCGTGAGCCTACTCGGGAGCAGGTATCGGTGCTGACTATTGATCGCCGCTGGTTTCCAATTGAACGTTGTAGGCGAGATGACCAGACAGGGTATTGGGCGTGCGAAACGGCACCGGCTGATGCAGGTAAGATGCCTCTATCAGGCGGAACGGCTCGCTTTGAATCCCGTAGTGATCCCAGGCTCCAACGCGTAGCCGCCTCGCTAGCCTATATTGCATTTGATATACCTTATCGGCTGGATGGGGTTGCCGGAAATCACTATGTGGGAGCAGGGCTGGTACTGGATGCTGAACATGGGTTGTTGGTTACAGACCGAAATACGGTGCCTGTTGCAATGGGTGATGTGCGCCTGACCTTTGCGGGTGCGGTCGAGATACCGGGAGAGGTGGTCTTTGTACACCCGATTCATAACCTGGCCTTTGTCCAATATGATCCGAGCCTGCTGGGTGATACGCCTGTAAAAAGTGCGGAATTGAGTATTGAATCCCTGAATCCAGGTGATGCAGTAGGGTTGGTTGGGGTTACAGAAAATCAACGGTTGCAGATTCATGATCTGCAAGTGGCTACGGTTGAGCCACTACAGATCCCGCTATTGAAGATACCTGCATTTCGCGAGACCAATTTGGAGTCCATTAATATCAACAATCCCCCATCCACATTGGGTGGTGTCTTGTCAGATGAGCGCGGAAGGGTGCAGGCACTGTGGGCCAGTATCTCTTATAACCAGGGCAATAAGTTTATTCAATTTCATGTGGGCCTTCCTGCGGAGCTACTTAAAGATCTGCTGGATCAATGGCGCTGTTGTAAGAGTTTTGATATTTACTCGCTGGATGTGGAGCTGTTTGCGATAACACTGTCACAGGCGCGTAAATTAGGCCTGCCTACAAGCTGGTTTGATAAAATGCAGCAGAATGGCAACCATCGTCAGCTGCTTGCAATTGGCCGCAAGGTTGCAGGTACCCCGGCAGCAGAACTCTTTAAAGAGGGTGATCTTTTAGTAGCGATTGATGGCCAGCGAGTGCATGATTTTCGTGATGTTGAAAGGTTGAGCAATAAACCTTCAGTGGAAGCAACAGTGATTCGTACAGGTCAGGAGCTGACACTTAAGGTACCCACTGTTCGATACACAGGGCGCGGGACTGATCATATTGTTCAATGGGCAGGGGCTCTGCTCCAAGCTCCGCATCGTGCGTTAGCAGCGCAACGCAGTGTCAGCCAGGAAGGTGTGCTGGTCTCATTTGCCTGGCGGGGATCACCAGCCAGCCGTTATGGATTGTCTCCTTTGTTGCGCATTATTGCATTGGATGATGAGCCAGTATCTGATCTGGAATCTTTTCTAAAACTTGCTAAAGAGCGAGAGAAGCAAGATTCACTACGTCTTAAAACGGTCAACCTTTTTGGGCGAGAAAGCGTCATTACTCTAAAACCAGATAATCACTACTGGCCGACACGGGAAATTCGTTGGACGGATAAAGGGTGGCAGCGAATTGAGCATAAAAAATCAACCCTCTAGCCATTTTATAAAAACATTATGGCTGCCTTTATTATTAGGTGGCCTATTATTTTTACTCACAGTAGCGGTCTACTGGCCAGGGATGCAGGCAGGTTTCTACTTTGATGATCTAAATAATATTGTTGAAGTACCGGCACTGCATTGGACTGAGCTATCCATGGCGGGTGTATGGCAAGTAGTTGAGGAAGCCCTGCTGCCTGGGCGGGTAATGTCCAATCTAAGTTTTGCCCTTAATCATTTATACAATGGATTGAATCCGGCTGGTTACCACTGGGTCAATCTGGCTATCCATCTGCTTGTAGGGATCTCTTTGATTTGGGTGGCCGTTCTGCTTGCTGGTGTGGGTGAAAACACCCCATCCAGATTGGAAAAAAAGCTCTTTTGCGCCCTGTTGGCCACTGCATTATTTTTACTCCACCCACTGAATATTCAGGCAGTAACCTATGTAGTGCAGCGCATGACCTCGTTGGCAACCTTATTTACCTTGCTCTCTTTTGGTTGTTACCTTACGGCTCGATTATGCAAAAGTACACGCACTGTTCTTTGGTTTTCTCTCAGTGCGATTAGTTTCCTGTTGGCACTGGTAAATAAAGAGATTGCGCTGTTGTTGCCTGTGGTTTTGGTGTTGTTTGAGGTTTGCTATTACCCAGAATATTGGCGTGACAAAATAGCGCGTGTTGTTCAACGGGTAGGGCTGGCTAGATTAATTGTATTGGGCCTGGCGGTTATTGCTATTTTGGTTGTTGCGTTTGGTCAGCTCTATTACTGGTCACATCTTATTCACTGGAATGAACAGTTTCCAGGCCGGGATTTTACTGGTGTAGAGCGTGTGCTGACAGAGGCCAGAGTGCAGTTTTTTTACCTCAGTTTACTGATATGGCCTGACCCTTCCAGATTTAATCTAGAACATGACTTCATAATATCGACATCGTTGTTTCAACCCTGGACAACAGCACTGGCCGTTGTGGGATGCATCTCTCTACTGGCTGTCGCAATCTGGTTATGTCGCCGTTTTCCTCGGTATGGCTTTCCGCTATCAGGGTATGTGGTATTTCACCTATTGGAGTCTGGCCCTATTAATCTGGAATTGGTGTTTGAGCACAGAATGTATCTGCCCATGACTTTTTTAGCACTGTTGGTAACTAATCTACTGGTAGATTTTGTGCGACTAGGCCGATGGTTGGTGCTGGTGCCGTTGTCTCTCTTACTGGTTCCGCTTTCAGCTGCTACCCATGCGCGCAATAAAGTCTGGTCTGAACCGTTAGTTTTTTTACGTGACTGCGCGACAAAATCGCCGAATAAATTTCGCCCGTGGTACAACCTGGGGACTGAGCTGGGTATGGCTGGAAACTTGATTGAGGCAGAACCTGCGTTGCTGCATGCGATAAAAATAGAGCCAGAACACTCATTGGTTCATAACCAATTGGGTAATGTCTATTTGATGATGAAGCGTCAAAAAGAGGCATATCAGCATTACAGATATGCAGTGCAGTTTGACCCCAATAACTTGGAAGCGGTATTTAATCTGGCAATATTGCATTACCTGAGAGGGGAGCGCTCAGAGGCGGTACGGTTATTTCAGCAGTTTATTACGGATGCGCCTGCTAGCTTCAACGAGGCTCGCCAACAGGCGCAGATCTATCTACAGAAACTACAGTGAAAGTGGCTGAGGTTAGTCTGCCACTGGTGCCCAGTTGCCATCTAATTCCTTGAGGTCATCGTTTACCAGTCGGCCGCCTTTATGCATGTTGTCAAACTCATCCTCTGTGATATGACGTACGGAGCCATCTGTATCTATATATACCCATTCATTATTAATGACCATGCGTAATACGGTATCCATGATGTCATCAAACCGAATGGCATATTTTGTTGATAGTTGCTGAAAGTCAGCAATATGCAGAGGTTTATTTTTATTTTGGTATTTTTCAGTTACCAGAGCGGCTAGTGCAACATCCCATAATGGCATCTGCTCTTCATTATCAAAGTTGTGATTGGTCATAAGCTTTTCCTTACGAGCTTCTGTATGGCATTAGTTTTACAGATTAACGATTCAGCGGCAATTATCACAATCACTTTAGCTAAAAAATAGTGATCGTTACTTCAGTATGCCCCTTGAAGGTTAAAGTTGCTATCCTTTGGCAGGCTCGAATCGGATAAATAAAAAAGCTTAAGCGTTTGCAGAGTTTGGTCGACAGTAGAGAGAGCGCTGAAATTTTGTGCATATGAAGAGAACCAGAGTGTGGTTATTTACGGGCTTAAACTTATCCATTAGGGAAATAACCATTATAAAAACGAGGATAAATTAATGTTAGTGACAAATATAGAAATTATTCCTGGCAAGAGAATAACTGAGCACATGGGGTTGGTGCAGGGTAGTTCTGTTCGAGCTAAACATGTTGGCCGGGATATTATGGCGGGGCTGAAAAACATCTTTGGTGGCGAACTGAAAGGCTACACGGAGCTGTTACAGGAATCACGCGAAGAGGCTATGCAGCGCATGATTCAGCAGGCAGAAGCGATAGGGGCTAATGCCGTGCTTAATGTACGCTTTTCGACATCCAGCGTTGCTGCAGGCGCAGCAGAGCTGTTTGCCTATGGCACAGCTGTTGTGCTGGAGTAAAAAGCATGGTCGATCTAATTATTTTTTTAGTGCTTTTAGCGTTGGGCTATGGCTTTGGCCGGTATGCAGAGTCAAAGCATTACAAATCGATTATCCAGCGTGAAGAAGAATTTCGGGATATCCCCGTTGTGACATCCAAGTTTCCACCCCTGACCAAAGAGCTGTCCAATGTAGAGCTGGTCTCTGGCAGTGTGGTGATATCGGTTGATTACTTTAAGCGATTTATTGCAGGCTTGCGAAACCTGATTGGCGGCCGAGTCACAGCCTATGAGACACTGGTCGATAGGGCGCGCCGTGAGGCCATCTTGCGGATGAAGGAAGAGGCCAGAGCCTTTGGTGGACACATCATATTTAATGTCAAACTTGAGACCTCAAGCATCCATAAAGGGAGGAAGAATGGTATTGGTGCGGTTGAAGTGATGGCTTATGGAACGGTTCTAATCAAATAATATGGTTCCAATAACTGGTTATGAAATATCGTAATCCAGAAATTCCTGAAGGTATAAATACTAGCACTCAGCACCCGCTCAAGGAGTTTTTCCTGCTAACGAGTGGGGTATTGGGGATAGTACTGGCCATTGTTATCGTGTTGACCCTGCTGGCAGATCGTCTGGCGGTCTATATTCCTTTCGAGCTGGAAATGCAGCTGGCATCACGTGTGACGGATGGTGTGCCTGCCACTGAAGAGAAATCCCTCCCCATTGAAACCTATCTGAATGAGCTAGCAGATAAAATTGTGGCTGAGCAAGCTCTCCCCCCTGAAATGCAGATTACCGTGCACTATATGGATGATGAGATGGTTAATGCTTTTGCGACATTGGGAGGACACCTTTTCATGTTTCGCGGCTTGCTTGAAAAATTGCCAAATGAAAATGCAGTGGCGATGGTGCTGGCTCATGAGATTGCCCATATCAAACATCGTCATCCTATTCGGAGCATGGGGCGTGGCATCATCTTTGGATTGGCAGTCACTATGGTGAGTAGCTCTTTGGGTAATGCTATGACCGATCAGGTGGTGGCTAATACGGGAGGTTTGACGGTTCTAAAATTTAGCCGTGATCAAGAAGCTGAAGCGGATCAAACGGCATTAAGTTCACTGCACCAGCTTTATGGACATGTTGAGGGTGCGGATAGGCTGTTTGAGGTTTTAGAGCAAGAGGGTGAGGGCGAGCAACTACAGATGTCGGAGTTTTTTAGTACGCACCCCCTGTCAGAAAGCCGCATCAATGATATTCACTCCTTTCAGGCAGAGCACGCAACTACAGCAAGTAGAGCCACTGCACCTCTCCCGGATGGGTATGCAGCCTGGTTGATTCCTGCCCAGAAAAAGTAAGATTTCACTATTTTGTCAGATTGTCTTTGTGGAATGGGTGCTTCAGGGCTATAATCCTCGCCGCTTTATGGTGACCCGTACTGGTCCCCTCGCAACAGAAAACCGTGAACTCGGTCAGGCCCGGAAGGGAGCAGCCGCAGCGGTGGACTCGTGTGCCGGGGTGTGGCTGGTGCGGGTTACCACCATTCTCCGTGAATCGTTCTGCGTGTTACTGTAAACTCTCTGTTTTTCGCTTTTTGAATTTATTCTATGTCCTATCAGGTTCTGGCCCGTAAATGGCGGCCTCATGTATTTAGCGAATTGGTTGGCCAAGAGCATGTAGTGCGTGCTTTAAGTAATGCCTTGGATCATGACCGGCTGCATCATGCCTATCTGTTTTGCGGTACGCGAGGGGTTGGTAAAACCACTCTGGCGCGCATCTTTGCCAAATCCTTGAACTGTGAGCAAGGTGTCAGCTCTACGCCCTGTGGTGAATGCAGCGCCTGCCGCGAAATTGATGAAGGGCGTTTTGTCGATCTGCTTGAAGTCGATGCCGCCTCTCGCACCAAGGTCGATCAAACACGTGAACTGCTGGACAATGTGCCCTATGCCCCAGTGCGTGGGCGCTACAAGGTATACCTCATCGATGAGGTGCACATGTTTTCCGACAGCAGTTTTAATGCGCTGCTTAAAACCCTGGAAGAGCCGCCGCCCCATGTGAAGTTTTTGCTGGCCACTACAGATCCGCAAAAGATGCCGGTAACTGTGCTCTCGCGTTGCCTGCAATTTAATCTTAAACGCCTGCAGCTGGATCAGATCTGCGATCAACTTCAGAAAATTCTGGATCAGGAAGGCATAACATATGATCGTACAGCTCTTATGCAGCTCAGCCAGTCAGCCGATGGCAGCATGCGTGATGCGCTGAGTCTGATGGATCAGGCTATCGCCTTTGGTGGAGGCCAGGTTGGTGAGTCAGATGTGCGAAGCATGCTGGGCACCATCTCCAGAGATCAGGTTCATAATCTGTTGGAAGCGCTGGTTGACCAGGATGCTGGGAAGGTTATGGCTCAAGCTGCCAATCTGGCAGAACAGGCCCCGGATTTTGCTGCTGCATTGCAGGAGTTGCTTTCACTGTTGCATCGTATTGCTTTGGTGCAGATGGTGCCTGATGGGTTAGATGACAATGCAGGAGATAGGGCACAGATTGAATCGCTGGCAGGGCGCTTATCACCCGAGGATGTCCAACTCTACTACCAGATCGGTTTGGTAGGGCAACGTGATCTGCCATTAGCTCCTGATCCTGCAAGTGGCTTTGAGATGGTGCTGCTGAGAATGTTGGCCTTTCGTCCTGATAGCGGTAAAGCTCAAAATACGTCTGCATCAACATCGGGTGCGCAGCTGCGATCCATTTCAAAACCAGCTGCAAACCCAACTACAGCACCAAAAAGCCCGGTAGCCGAGGGGCAGACAAGTGATACGCCTGCGGTGCAAGATTTTAGCAATTGGAATCATGTTGTTGAGCAGCTTGGTTTAGGCGGTATTGCGCGACAGTTGGCAAATAACTGTATCTACGAAGGTTGGAGTGATGGTGTGCTGAGGTTGCAGCTTGACCCTGCGCATCAGGGGATGTGCACAACCCGCTCAGAGCAAAATCTTCAGCAAGCACTGGAGAGCTATTCGCATACCAAGGTTCAGCTAAAGATCCGCGTTGAACAGCCTCAGGTTGAGACACCTGCTCAGCGCCAGGTTCGTGCCCAGGCTGATCGTCAGGGCGAGGCGGAGCAGAGCATGGCCAATGATTCCATGGTGCGTAGCCTGGAGGAGACATTTTCCGGTAAGCTGATCCCAGGCTCTGTACAGCCTGTAGATTAGTATTGGTTTTTTCTAAATTAAAAGGTATTGAATGATGAAAGGTGGTATTGGCAATCTAATGCGGCAGGCTCAGAAGATGCAGGCTGAGATGCAAAAGGCCCAGGAACAGCTGGCACAGGAAGAAGTGACAGGTGAGTCTGGTGCAGGACTGGTCAAAGTGACCATGAATGGCAAGCATGAAGTACGCCGCGTTAATATCGATGATAGCTTGATGGGTGATGACAAGGAGATGCTGGAAGACCTGGTTGCCGCGGCCATGAATGATGCGGTGCATAAGGTCGCAGCTAAAACTCAGGATAGCATGGCGGGTATGACAGAAGGGCTGAACCTGCCTCCTGGCTTCAAAATGCCATTCTAGTTCGGTCTGGTGTCTCAACAACCTCTGCTTTTCCAGCTGATTGATGCGCTGTGCTGCTTGCCTGGAGTAGGTCCAAAATCAGCTCAGCGTATGGCTTTTCACCTGCTGGAACGTGATCGTTCGGGTGCCAAGCATCTGGCAGATATGCTGGTTGCGGCGGTAGATAAGATTGGCCACTGTAGTCGCTGTCGCACGCTAAGTGAGAGTGAAATTTGCCACCATTGCGCCAATCCCAGGCGTGATGAGAGTCAGCTCTGTGTTGTAGAGACACCTGCTGAAGTGTTGGCCATTGAACAGGCCATTGATTATCGAGGGCTTTATTTTGTACTGGGTGGGCGGCTTTCACCGCTGGATGGGATTGGCCCCAAAGAGATTGGTTTGGATCTATTGGAAAAGCGGTTGGCTGAAGGCGTTATTAAAGAGGTTATTCTTGCCACCAACCCAACAGTAGAAGGGGAGGCCACGGCTCACTATATCGGTGAGATGGCTCAGGCAAAAAATATACGTGCCACACGTATTGCGCATGGTGTGCCATTAGGTGGTGAGCTGGAGTATGTCGATGGTGGCACGCTCTCGCATGCTTTTACGGGACGACAGGATTTATAACGTTTGCCAGTAATATTCATCAGGAGATAAGCGATGACAGACTGTCTTTTCTGCAAAATGGTCAGCGGTGAAATTAAGCCAGATGTGGTGTACGAAACGGATGATGTATTGGCATTCCGCGATGTTAGCCCTCAAGCACCGACCCACGTATTGGTAATACCCAAAAAACACTACAGCACGACCAATGATCTCCAGTCTGAAGATGCGGAGCTTGTTGGTAAATTAGTGCTGGGCGCTCAAAAAGTCGCAGAGATTGATGGCCTCAGCGAGCAAGGTTACCGAATGGTGCTAAACTGTAATGAGGAAGCAGGTCAGACTGTTTTCCATATCCATATGCATGTACTGGGTGGCCGTCGCATGAATTGGCCGCCGGGCTAAGCGTATATTGATGCTCTCGCTAAGAGTGGAATTGCTCAGGTGAGGGGCATTTGTCTCATTTGACTTTAGGTGTTGCACTGGCAGGCAATGGTTTCTTCTCTACCTATCAGTAATTATTTGGTTCCAAGGGTTTCCCAACCCCTTGCGCAGCAGCCTGCGCATGAAAAGCCTACAGCGCATGAGCAACCCGAAGAGAATAATCGTTCCCTTCCTGAAAAAATCCCCCAGATTCTTGATTTGGAAGCCTCCAAGCAGATGGAGAAGCGACTGGCTTTTCGTGCCCAACAGGGTATCGAGCGTGAAAATTACGCACTACAAGCACAACAAGCTGTTAAGGCCTATGAAACATTAGCTGCCGATGAGGAACGTGATCGTGTTAGCGGCATGCTAGGAATTGACGTTTTTGCTTGATGCGTTGTTTGGATTGTTTCTCTAATAGATTGTTTTAATAGGGTAATTTACAAATCTTGTTGTTCCTCTGTGCGGTGCTGTGTAGGATGGCGGCAGAGATGTTGTTTTGGTGATTGAAAAATTCAAGCCAGCCCCCATCTATAAATCTTTGGCAGCATCTGCCTATTAAATACGTTACGCCCCATTTCACAATATATTCGGAGGATTGGCACGGTCATGACAGTTGAAGCACATAAGGAAACCCTAGATTTTCAGGCGGAAGTGAGCCAGGTTCTAAACTTGATGATTCGCTCCTTGTATAGCAATAAGGAGATTTTTCTGCGTGAACTTATCTCAAATGCCTCTGATGCCGCTGAGAAGCTGCGTTTTGAAGCACTAACAGATGAAGCACTGTTTGAGAATGATCCAGAGCCAAAAATTCGGGTTGAGTTCGATAAAGATAAAGGCACAGTCACCATCTCTGATAACGGCATTGGCATGAATCGCCAGGAGGTAACAGAGACCATTGGCACCATCGCCAGCTCAGGCACCCGCCAGTTTATTGAGTCGTTGACCGGTGATCAGTCTAAAGACAGCCAGTTGATTGGTCAGTTTGGTGTAGGCTTCTACTCCTCTTTTATTGTGGCTGATAAGGTAACTTTGATTACCCGCCGTGCTGGTCTTGGTGCTGAGCATGGTGTGCGCTGGGAGTCAGATGGCAAAGGCAGCTACTCTCTGGAAACAGTGGAAAAAGCAGGGCGTGGAACAGATGTGATTCTGCATCTTCGTGAAGATGAGAGTGAATTTCTTGAAAACTATCGTCTGCGCTCTGTGATCAGTAAATTTTCTGATCATGTTGCGATGCCGATTGAGATGCTCAAAGAGGTCTATCCTTCTGCACCAGGTGAAGAGGAAGAGCAGGAGAAGAAGGAAGAGGCGCCTGAATATGAGGCGGTTAATAAGGGCTCAGCCCTTTGGATGCGCCCCAAATCTGAGATATCTGATGAAGAGTATACTGAGTTCTACAAACATGTCTCTCATGATTTTGAAGAGCCACTGGCTCATGCCCATAACCGGGTAGAGGGTACCAACGAATATTCTACTCTGCTGTATATCCCAAAACGCGCACCTTTTGACCTGTGGGACAGGGATCAAAAGCATGGCATTAAACTCTATGTGCGTCGTGTCTTCATTATGGATGAAGCTGATCAACTGATGCCTCACTACCTGCGGTTTATAAAGGGTATCGTGGATTCCGATGACCTGCCATTGAACGTCTCGCGTGAAATACTCCAGCATAGTCGTAAGATCGACACCATACGTACAGCCAATATTAAACGTATCCTGAGCCTGCTGGAGAAGATGGCCAAGAAAGAGCCTGAGAAATATACGGAGTTCTGGGAGCAGTTTGGCCAGGTTATGAAAGAGGGGCCAGGAGAGGATCATGCCAACAAAGAGCGTGTTTCCGGCCTGTTAAGGTTTGCCAGTACCCACAATGAGGGTGATGAGCAGAATGTCTCTCTTGATGCTTATATTGAACGCATGAAAGAAGGGCAGGATAAGGTCTACTACATCACTGCTGATAGCATGCCTGCAGCGCGTCACAGCCCGCACCTGGAAGTCTTCCGCAAGAAAGGCATCGAGGTACTGCTGATGGTTGACCGTGTGGATGAGTGGCTGGTGTCACACCTCATGGAGTACAAAGGAAAGAAAATTCAATCAGTAGCCAAGGGTGAGTTGGATCTGGGAAGGTTGGAAGATCAGGAAGAGAAAAAAGTACATGAAGAGGTTGCTAAAGAGCATGCGGGTTTGATCGAGCGTCTAAAGAATGTGCTGGGTGAAGATGCAGTCAGAGAGGTTCGTGTCAGTTCTCGTTTGACTGATTCTCCTGCTTGTCTGGTGGTTGAAGAGAATGACATGAGTGCCAATCTTGAGCGTTTGCTGAAATCTGTTGGCCAAGAAGCACCTTCAACAAAGCCAATTTTGGAAATCAATGTTGATCATCCACTGGTTGATCATCTGGATAATGAGCCAGATGAAGAGCGTTTTGCTGATCTGTCAAAGGTGTTGTTTGACCAAGCGCTTTTAGCAGAAGGTGGTCAGCTGAAAGACCCAGCAAGCTTTGTAAGCCGTTTAAATGGATTAATGTTACAGCTGGCGAAACAGTAGTCGTTTCTGTTTAAAAAGGCGCCTCATTTAACATGAGGCGCCTTTTTTACGTTATAAGGTGGTGTATGTCGGTTATAGAATTATCTGAAGATAGTTTTGAGCAGATAGTGACAGAGAATAATTTTGTCATTATTGATTACTGGTCGCCTGTGTGCGGACCCTGCCGGTCGTTTGCTCCAGTTTTTGAAAAGGTGGCTGATGATTATCCGGAAATTCTATTTGCTACAGTTAATACAGAAGAACAGCAGAAGATAGCGATGGGATTGAGTATTCGGACGGTTCCAACAGTTATGATATTGCGCGATCAAATTGTGGTTTTTAACAAACCTGGAGCACTGACTGAAAGCGCTTTTCGAGAAATTATATGTAAGGCAGTTGAGCTGGATATGAATGAAGTGCAGCAGCAAATAAGAACGCGTAATAAAATTTGATTAAATAAACATGGTATTTATAAAAAAATTGTCTATATATATCTGTGACGGTAGGTATAAGGCTATATGAGGGTGCCGTGGTATCCATGGAATTTACGCCACCCTCTAGATGGGAAGCCAACGGTTGGTTGGTTGATGGATCTCTGTGATGAAAATTATAGTTATCTAATAAAGCTTGCACCAGGATTGCGCATGCTAAAAGGACGATACCTTTCTCAGGTTAATAATGATATGGATCTCTATATGGAAGTGCTTGAGCAAACGCCCTATACAACACTTCTTCATCTAACCTATTATTTCAACCATGTTGAAGGCCAGCAGCCTGATCCTGATGCCAATTTGCGAATTTATTATGATGCAAAGCAAGTTGAACTTATTGATCTGCAGCCGGCTTCGCTTTGTTTTGATGAAGAGATACATAATGGTGGGTTAGTCAAGAAATGGAAGGCCAATCTTTTTCTTTCAAAATGGCTTGCATACTGTATTCAACAAGGACATTGTTTTAATGACCGTACATCTGGTTTTAAATACCGTACATCTGGTGATGTATACAGCACTTAGTAAAAATATCTATACCCCAGTTTTATATAAAAGGATATAATACAGGCTGTTATAGTTTTTCAAGTTAGCGCATATATTCCATGCTAAATCAGTAGTTAATATTGAGTCTCATTAACATTGACAGGTTTAATAAGGTACTGCTAGCCTTAGGACTATAAACAGTTGTTTATAACGAAAATGAAAAAGTACCATCGCAGGCTAATGGTTAAAAAGATCTCACTTGTCTAGGAGAGATAGATTATGAGGCTATCAACAAAAGGAAGGTATGCTGTTACAGCGATGCTGGAGTTGGCCGTTAATGGTGATCGTGGGCCTGTAACTTTGGCGGATATCTCTGTTGAACAGGGTATTTCCTTATCATATCTTGAACAGCTTTTTGCTTGCTTGCGACGTCAGCGGCTTGTGAAGGGAGTTCGAGGACCTGGGGGCGGCTATTATTTGGGGCGTCCAGCAGGAGAAATTTCTATTGCTGATATTATATGTGCTGTGGATGAATGGGTGGGATTTAACCGTTCAAAAACAGAACAAGAGGGATCGAGTCGTTTAACACATGTTTTATGGAATGAGTTAAGTAATGATATTTTTGATTTTCTAAAGAAAATAACTTTGGGTGATCTTGTTGCACGTGGTTCTGCAAGTTTAGAACTTGAATCAGAAAATAGTGAAGTTGTTGCTAAAGCGGTTAAATCAATTTAAGTCTGTGTGATTGATAAATTCAACCTCCATCCAGGATCTGCTCTACCGCCTGGATGTCTGATTTTGACTTCTCAATAATTCTTAACGATTGCTGAGGGGTTAGCTTTCCATTCCCCAATTTATGAAAGGCTGGAACCAAGTCAATACGGGGTAGTTTCTGCATGTGGGGTGTACCAATATAGGCATGTAGCTGCCCCAAAACTACCAGATCAATATAATCTATTGTATCGCTTTCATCCCGTATCCAGTTTTCTGCTTGTAAAGCGACATCAGTAAGCTCATCCATAAAGTTCCATTCTTGTAATACCAAGGCACCAACCTGAGCCTGCAACCGATTAACGGTTTTATCCAGTAACTCTGGATTGTCAATCAGGTTTGGGTAGTCTTTAGCTGCACTAAGAATAGGTACAGCACCGATGTCATGGATAAGTCCGGCGAGCATTGCCCGGTCAGGATCAAGCTTTGAGCCAAGGCGTGCTAATACATGGCAGACTGCCGCAACTTTCCGACTATGAGCCCATAATTCAGACATGCGGTCTCTTAGGATAGTGTGCTTGGTACGGAAAAGATTTTTCAGTATGAAGCTAAGCACCAAACTGCGAGTTGTTGCTCGCCCCAGCCGAGTAACAGCATCTGGGCAGTTATCAATACGATGACGACTTGCATAAAGTGGGCTATTTACAACGTGGATAATACGTGCAGCTAGTGCAGGATCCATCTGAATAATGCGAGCAATATCTGTGCTTGTGGTATTAGGGTTATTTACCGCTTTACTGATGCGGATGGCAATATCCGGCATGCAGGGTATGTCAAAGTGACCATCTTGCAGCTTACAAAAGAAGTCGACATAGTGCCGATCTTTCATCTCATCTTCTACAAGCTCAATCTTTTCCTCTGTATTCGCTGATAAATTTGAACCCAAGCGTTCAATATTTTGCATAACCTCACGAGGGATCTTAATTAGAATGACTCTGTTTAAAGTTGTAGCACTATACTTACAGGGCTGATCAAGGTTGAGTGGGAATCTTGCCTGAGTACTGCCTGCGCTAAGTGTATCGGCTGTGCCTTGTGCGGTATTAAGCGCGACCTGACCCTTCATGAGGTAGAAGACGTTTTTGGTGTAATCATCAAAAGTAAAAATCTTTTTCTTGCTAGGCAGGTGCTCCAAGCTGGCCAGAGTTGCTACATGACGGAGAACCCGCTTGGGAAGGTTGCGGAGTGGAATAGTTTTTTGTAAATCTTCCGGTTGTACTGTTGTCTGTTTTCCAAATAGCATGATCTTTAATCGATTATAGTGATAAAGCTACTGTGCTCGGCGAGTTTAATAACAACCGGTGATTACTAAACGCTATCGGCCAGATGCACTACTTGCTTTAGAGATATGCTAGAAATCGGCTATCATTGCCGCTTTGAATTTTTACGGCAATTAAATGACTTCGGATACAGATTCATTAGAAACTTTGCGGGATTTCATTCGCTGGGGTGCAAGCCGCTTTTCAGCGGCAGGGCTTTTTTTTGGTCATGGGACAGATAATGCGCTCGATGAGTCATTAAATCTGGTATTGCATGCGCTGCACCTTGACCATGATTTGCCTCCAATTTATTTGGATAGCCGATTGACGCCAACAGAACGCAATGATGTGCTATCGCTGCTACAGCGTAGAATTGATGAGCGATTACCAGCAGCCTATCTTACCCATGAAGCGCGATTTGCTGATCTCACATTCTATGTGAATGAGCACGTGTTGGTACCTCGATCCCCCATTGCTGAGTTGATTGAAGCAGGTTTTGCCCCTTGGGCAGATCCCGATGAAGTGCATCAGGTGCTTGATCTTTGTACTGGTAGTGGTTGTATTGCCATCGCCTGCGCATACCATTTTCCAGAGGCACAGGTCGATGCGGTTGACATTTCACCAGAGGCACTGGATGTTGCACGCACTAATGTAGTGCGGCACGAACTGGAAGAGCAGGTTAGTGTTATTCAGTCAGACCTGTTTACAGATGTTGGGCAGAAACAGTACGACATCATAGTCACTAACCCTCCCTACGTTTCACTGGAAGAGATGGCTGGGTTACCAACGGAATATCGCCGTGAACCGGCTTTGGGCCTAGAAGCAGGTGAAGATGGTTTGGATATTGTTGCACGAATTTTACGTGATGCCTCCAGCTACCTGGCTCCTGATGGTATCATAGTCGTAGAAGTTGGCAGCAGTGCAGAAGCGCTGGAAACTCGTTACCCACACATACCCTTCCTGTGGCTAGATTTTGAGCGTGGAGGTGACGGCGTATTCCTATTGACCGCCGAACAGCTCGCTGATGCTTTCAGGAAACAGTAAAGTCGCAATATTAAGGCGGCAATAGAGGAAGAATTTATGGACCAGTCACTGGTTTTCGATCTTGATCTGATTAAAAAATATGATCACGCCGGGCCGCGTTATACCTCCTATCCAACTGCGCCACAGTTCCATGATGGCTTTGGCCCGGATCAATACCGGGAAATCGCTCAGGCTACCAATGCCAAGGGCAACCCGTTGTCGCTCTATTTTCACATCCCTTTCTGTGACACGGTCTGCTTTTATTGTGCCTGCAATAAAGTGGTCACCAAGGATCGTAGCAAAGGTGGTACCTACCTAACCCGTCTGCATAAAGAGATTGCGATGCAGGGCGCGCTGTTTGATAAAAGCCGTGTGGTAGAACAGCTGCACTGGGGTGGTGGTACACCAACCTTTATCAGCCATGATGAGATGCGTGAGTTGATGCGGGTTACTCGTGAGAATTTTACGCTGCTGGATGATGATACGGGCGAATACTCGATTGAGATTGACCCGCGTGAAGCCAGTGCTGAAACCATTGCCATATTGCGTGAAATTGGCCTGAATCGTATGAGTCTTGGGGTGCAAGACTTTGATGAGAAAGTGCAGAAAGCAGTCAATCGCTTGCAGTCTGAAGCACAAACCATGGAAGTGTTGGATGCAGCGCGCAAAGAGGGCTTTCGCTCCATCAGTGTTGATCTGATGTACGGTCTGCCACATCAATCGCTTACTAGCTTTGAGAAAACTCTGGATCGCATCATTGAGGTTGACCCTGATCGGCTCTCTGTCTTCAATTATGCCCATCTGCCTGAGCGCTTCATGCCGCAACGCCGGATCAATATGGAAGATGTACCGACCCCAGCTGAGAAACTGGATATCCTCCAACTGACCATTGAGAAGCTGGAAAAAGCGGGTTATGTCTCACTTGGAATGGATCACTTTGCCCGCCCAGATGATGAGCTGACGATTGCTCAACAGGACGGCACTCTCTACCGTAATTTTCAGGGCTACTCTACCCATGCCAACTGTGATTTGATTGGCCTGGGTGTCACCTCCATTGGCATGGTGGGTGAAACCTATAGCCAGAATATGCGTGAGCTGGATGAGTATTATGAGCGGATTGATGCGGGTGAATTGGCGGTATTTCGTGGCTTTGATTTAAGCCAGGATGACCAGATTCGACGCGATGTTATCACCCGACTGATCTGCCATCTGAAGCTGGATTTTAGCCGGATTGAGTCGGAGCGAGGCATTAACTTTGCCGAGTACTTCAAGAAAGAGCTAGGCCAGTTGAAAGGTATGATTGAGGATGGTCTGCTTGAAATCGATGAGAAAGGCATTCAAGTGCTGCCACGTGGTCGTCTGCTGATTCGCAATATCTGCATGGTATTTGACTACTACCTTGCACAGAAAAGCGAAGTTAAATTCTCACGGGTTATCTAATCCTGTTAGGGGTAGCCTTGCGGCTGCCCCTCTCTATTGCCAATTCCTATTTTGGAGTGATCAACAATGGTTGATTTCAACTCTTCTATTCCCACTGTTTTTCATGCGACTGCGCAAGCCAATCCTGATTTTCCGGCAATCTGTTTTTCTGACCGCAAGGTTAGCTTTGCAGAGATCGATCAGGCCACAGATGCCGTTGCGGCCTCATTGACTGAACATGGCATAGAGAAAGGCGATCGTGTCGCTCTTTACTGCGTTAATTCTGACGACTTCGCCATTATTTATATTGGAATCATAAAAGCAGGAGCTGTCGTAGTACCTGTCAACCTGCTGCTCAATCCAAAGGAGATCAGCTACATTCTGCACGATGCTGGAGTCAAGGGGCTCTTCTATCATCAAGCTTTTGCAGAATCAGTAACAGCCTTCCGCGATGAAGTTGATAGCTTGCTGCTTTGTGTCAGCGTGGCTGTGGAGCAGGGGAATGATCTGCGCTTTGAGGATCTTCGGCAGAATAGAGCTGCGCCCCCCTCGCTGGATATTGATCCAAAAGAGGATTTGGCTGCTATTCTTTATACCTCTGGCACTACGGGACATCCCAAAGGGGCGATGCTGACCCATCGCAATCTGCTATCAAATACCTGTAGCGTGGCTACTGCTATGCAGCTCAAGCCGGGAGAGGATGTCATTCTGGTGGTGTTGCCGATGTTTCATGCCTTTGCCGCAACAGTGGGCATGTTAACGCCACTGCTGCATGGTCTGAGTTTTGCGCCTGTTCCCCGTTTTGATCCCACCGGTGTCTCCGCCGCGATCAGTGCGGTGGGTGCTACGGTCTTTCTGGGGGTTCCAAGCATGTACAACGTACTGTTGCGCCTGCCTGAAGAGCAGTTAACCCAGTGGTCCAGTGTGCGTTTTGGCATCTCTGGTGGTGCCGCCATGCCGGTGGCTGTCATGCAGCAATTTGAGGAGCGTTTTAATATTCCGATTTATGAGGGAGATGGGCCGACTGAATGTTCTCCTGTGACCTGCGTTAACCCTATTGGCGGAGTGACCAAACCTGCTTCTGTAGGCCTGCCAGTACCTGAAGTGGAGATTGAGGTGTTTGATGATCACGGCAAGCAGATTCCAACAGGAGAGATTGGTGAGCTCTGTGTACGTGGGCCGAATGTAATGAAAGGCTATTGGAATCTGCCAGAGGCCACAGCGGAGAGTTTCTTTGAAGATTGGGTGCGAACTGGAGACCTGGGATACAAGGATGAGGATGGTTACCTATTTATGGTTGATCGCAAGAAAGACATGATCATTGTCAATGGTATGAATGTCTACCCACGTATAGTTGAGGAGATGCTCTACCAACACCCTGATATTGTTGAGGCTGCCGTAGTGGGTGAACCTAATGCCCGACACGGTGAAGTGCCGATCGCTCATGTTGTACTTCAAGAAGAGTCTAAAGTTGCTGCATCAGAAATCCGTGCCTACTGCCTGGAAAACCTGGGTCGATATCAGGTTCCACGCAAGGTTGTTATTCGTGCATCACTGCCGAAAAATGCAGCTGGCAAGATCCTGAAAAGGGAGCTGCGCCGTGAAGGTGAATTGGAGCGCGGAGTGGATATTCAGTAAGTTTCCCCTCTGATATTCTGGCTAATTTGGCCACCATAAAAACATAACGGGTGATCGGCATGTCCTTCACTGACATTTTACCTCGCAATCTATACTGTGCAGCTCAGGTTCGTGAGCTTGACCGAACAACAATCGAGACCTTCTCCATACCAGGGTTAACGCTTATGGAGCGAGCAGGCACAGCAGCCTATGACTTGCTGTGCAAAGGCTGGCCTGGGGCACAGGTGATCACTGTTATTTGCGGTGTTGGCAATAATGGGGGGGATGGTTATGTGCTGGCGCGTCTTGCATTGCAGGCTGGTAAAACGGTGCGCCTTCTCCAGTTGGGCGATGCGGATAAAATCAAAGGCGATGCGCTGACTAACTATGAGCGTTTTATTGAAATGGGTGGTGAAATTGAGCCATATAAGATGCTTGCTGAAGGGAGCGATGTCATTGTTGATGGCATCTTTGGTACAGGACTGGAACGTGAAGTTAAGGGGGAGTGGCGTCAGGCTATTGAAGTAATTAATGCTTCTGCCTCTCCAGTGTTGGCGCTGGATATTCCGTCGGGACTGCACTCCGATTCTGGTCAGGTTTTAGGTGCTGCGGTAAAGGCAGATGCAACCATCAGCTTTATTGGACTGAAACGTGGGCAATTCACTGGTGCAGGATCAGAGCAGTGTGGCAAGGTGCTGTTTGATGACCTTGATGTGCCTGAAGCAGTGTATGACGTAGAGCAACCTACTGCCAAACGTGCTGAATGGTCGTTGTTAAAAAACTTGCTTGGACGGCGAACGAGAGATGCCCATAAAGGCGATTTTGGCCATGTTCTGGTGATTGGTGGTAATCATGGCTTTAGTGGGGCTGCCCGGATGGCTGGGGAGGCCGCTTTACGAACAGGAGCTGGGCTGGTCAGTATTGCCACTCGGCCAGAGCATGCAGCACTATTGAACACAGTGCGCCCTGAACTTATGTGTCACGGAGTGGCTGATGCCAAAGCACTTGCGCCATTGCTACAGCGTGCCACTGTCATTGCAGTTGGTCCTGGATTGGGGCAAACCTCATGGGGAAGGGCCTTATTTAATGCTGCACTGGAGACAAAGTTGCCGCTAATTGTTGATGCTGATGCATTGAATCAGCTTGCAGCAGATCCTGCCCAGCGTGATAACTGGATTCTCACCCCTCATCCAGGAGAGGCCGCACGTCTATTGGGCGTGAGTTCAGCAGATGTCCAATCTGACCGTTTTCAATGTGCTCAAATGCTCCAGAAAAAGTATGGTGGTGTGGCGGTCTTAAAAGGAGCAGGTACGCTGATTACTACCGGTGCTAAAGAGCCAACAATAGTTTGCACAGCCGGTAACCCAGGTATGGCTACTGGTGGTATGGGTGATCTTTTAAGCGGAATAATTGCGGGCATGGTTGCACAGGAGCTAAGCCTGAGTGATGCGGCAGCAGCGGGTGTCTGTCTGCATGCGGCAGCGGCAGATAGAGCTGCGCAAGCAGGTGAAAGAGGGCTGCTGGCAAATGATCTCCAGATTGAGCTGCGTTTGCTACTGAATGCAGACTGGCACCAATGCTGAAACTAAAGGTTTCTGGCGAACAGGCGCAAAAGAAGTTAGGTGCAGCCTTGGCAGCAGCATCCCCTCCAAGTTGTGTTATCTATCTTGTGGGCGATTTGGGGGCGGGTAAAACGACATTTGCGCGAGGCTTTATACAAAGCCTTGGCCATAAAGGTGCGGTAAAGAGTCCTACCTATGCCCTGATGGAGCCATATGAGCTGCCGAACCGGAAATGCTACCACTTTGATCTCTATCGGTTAGCAGATGCTGGTGAGCTGGAATACCTGGGTATTCGGGATCTTTTGCAAACAGAAGCCATTCTGTTAGTAGAGTGGCCAGAAAAAGGAGAAGGTGAATTGCCATCTGCTGATCTTGTAATTGAGATAGCTCATGCTGGAGAGTGTCGTCAATTGCAGATAAAATCATACTCTGAGAAGGGTAATAGCTTGCTGCAACACCTTGATCTGTCTACTTGGAATAGCGGCGGCTCCTAATAATCTTTTTAAGAAAGCAGTCTATCTGGCAGATAAACCTAGGAAAATTTAAAATGCTATGCTATTTTTTAGGTATCTACCGGGGAAGGTTGTGCTGTTGATGTTATGAAAAAACTCGTCATTTTATTATGTTTACTTATTAGCTTGCCGCTACAGGCAGCCAATCGTTCCATAAATGGCTTACGTTTGTGGGCTGCTCCTGATCACACACGATTGGTTTTTGATACCACGGGCCCAGTCGACCATTCCCTCATTAATCTTAGTAAACCCAATCGGCTTGTTATTGATATCAGTAATAGCCGTCTCAACGCGGTTATTCCCGCAGTCAGTAAGGGTGATCGTTACGTGCAGCGTGTACGTAGTGGGCCACGTAATAAAAAAGATTTGCGCGTGGTGCTAGATCTTAAACGAAATATCCGACCAAAGAGCTTTATGCTCAAACCCAACAGCAAATACGGCCACCGCCTTGTTATTGATCTTTATGGCACTAATGAAACTGCGTATAAAAAGCCAGAAGTAGTTAAAACTGTCAATAAAAATGGATTGCGCGACATTGTGATTGCAATTGACGCTGGGCATGGTGGTGAAGATGTGGGAGCTATTGGTGCAAAAGGGACGCATGAGAAAAATGTATCAATGGCCATTGCGCGGAAATTGGAGGCATTGATTAAGGCAGAACCTGGTATGCGCCCGGTTATGACACGTGATGGCGATTACTATGTGGCGTTACGCAAACGCATGAAGATTGCCCGTCAGCGTAAAGCTGATCTGTTTGTCTCTATTCATGCTGATGCCTTTAGAGATCCACGCGTACGAGGGGCCTCGGTCTACACTATCTCCAGCCGAGGTGCATCCAGTGAAGCGGCCCGTTGGTTGGCGAATAGTGAAAACGGTGCCGATCTAGTGGGTGGTGTTACGCTGGATGATAAAGATGATCTGCTGGCCTCTGTATTGTTGGATCTGTCACAAACAGCAACCCGTCAAGTCAGTACTGAAGCAGCAGATAAGATCTACCTTCAATTGAAGAAGCTGGGTAAGGTACACGGGAAACGGGTGCAGCAGGCTGGGTTTGTGGTGCTAAAATCACCTGATATTCCTTCAATTCTGGTAGAAACCTCTTTCATTTCAAATCCCAGAGAAGAGCGCAAGCTTAATGATCCTCGCCATCAAAAGAAATTGGCTAAGGCTATTTTGAGTGGGCTGCGTAGTTATTTTGAAACAGCTCCGCCTCCAGGTACGCTCTTGGCATCTAGAAACCCAACGGGGCCTGGTAAGCATGTTATCTCTCGCGGCGACACGCTATCGGGTATTGCCAGTCGTTATCAGGTAAGCCTGGCAGCGCTCCGCAATATCAATCGCATTGCGGGTGATCGCATACAAATTGGTCAGGTGTTAAGAATTCCTAGTGGTGGGTAAAGCAAGCTAAGCTTGCCCAGCTGCTGGTTGTCAATCTGTTCTATTTCTCCACTAAATCTTGTCTCTACCGTTGCGCGCTGTGAGAGCGTGTAGTTCCCGGTAAGCGTAGGTCTGGGCGTATTGCTGAAACTTGCTACTTGCCCAGGCAATCTGCAAAGACATCCACAATGCCGTCCAGTCATTTGTGATAGTGCTGCATAGCCAGTGCCAAGTTTACGATGGTGTGGCGAAGTGGCAAGCATGCCGGCCGGCAGGAGCACAATAGGTTGCCGTGATAAGCGAGGGCGAAAGGGGGGCATCCCGTTGCGCTAATAAAGCCTATGCAGAAAACTAATAGCTCCACCTTTGTTTGGTGAAGCTATTTCAACCTAAATAGCAGACTGACTGATTAATCAGGGATGTTTGTTGCAGGCAGTATTTGCTGAAAGATGGATCAAAGGGTTTGCTGGGTAATATCTACGTAAAGCTTAATTCTTTGTCCTGGTTGTAGATATTTACTTGGCAGCCTGTTCCATTTTCTAAGCTCTGTTACAGAGACATTAAACCGTGAGGCAATGCGTGATAAAGAGTCGCCCTTGCGTACGCGATAATTTACAGAGTTGCGTTTTTGTGTGGGGCCAGTGCTCATGTGAGGTGGAAGTGATGCAATATTTAGTTTTTGAGCTTTTTGCTGCTTCTTTACCCAGATGACCAGTTTTTGCCCAGGGCGAAGCATGTCCCGTGGTGCCATGCTATTCCATTTTGCGAGTTTGCGATGGCTAACTTTATAAGCGCGAGAAATATCCCATAACGTATCGCCAGAGCGAACAGTGTAGCTGACTTTTGTGCCTGTTCTGGTGCTGTTTTGAATCCGGCTCTTACGCTGTTGGGCGCTGAAAGCGTAGTGCTTTAAGCTTTTGGTTGAGACAGGGATCAGCAGATGTTTGCCTGCCCTAATGCGCGTGCTGCGAATTTTATTGACTTGTTGCAGCACTGCGACAGTGGTGTTGTGTTTGCGTGCAATGGCTCCTAGATTATCGCCATTTCTGATTTTATAGCGTTTCCAGCTCAGGCGCTTGCTGTTATCCAGAGCCGCCAGTTTTTGTTTGAATCCCTCTACTTTGTCGATGGGAAATTGTAACCGATGTGGCCCTTGGGGATCGGTTGCCCAGCGATTGAATCCGGGGTTGAGGTGGTAGAGATCCTGGATGCTGATTTCTGCCATCTCGGCAGCAAGTGCAAGATCCAGTTGAGAACCAATATCCACACTGGCAAAGTGGGGTTGATTTGGTAATGGGGTAAAGCGAATACCCAGTTTGTCTGATTCGGAGAGTAGTCGGGCAAAAGCCAAAAGACGTGGCACATAACTCTTCGTTTCACGTGGTAGGCTCAGTGACCAGAAATCAGTCGCTTTGCCTCGCCGTTTGTTCTTTCTAATGGCCTTTGAGACAGTGCTAGCGCCAGCATTATAGGATGCCAGGGCTAATTCCCAATCGCCGTCAAAGCGGTTGGCGAGAGCTTGCAGATAATCCAATGCGGCTCTGGTGGCAGAGACTACATCCCGTCGACCGTCATACCACCAATTCTGTTTTAGTCCAAAGTGCTTGCCGGTGGATGGAATAAATTGCCATAAGCCAGCAGCCCGGCCTGGTGAGTAGGCAAATGGCTGAAAAGCACTCTCTACAACAGGTAGCAGCGCCAGCTCACTGGGCATGTTTCTTTTCTCTACTTCTTCTAAAATAAAATAGAGATAAGGCTGAGCACGTGTCTGAATGCGTTTTACGTAATCCGCATGTGAGGTGAACCATTTAAGTTCATGATCAATGCGTGAGTTGTTAGGGATAGAGAGTTTATAACCAGTGAGAGTGCGCTCCCAAAGATCGATAGGTGGTGCTTCAACAGCGGGCGGCTTTTCTACAGATAATGGCCCGGCAGCGATGGTTTCAGTAGCCGCTTCAGGCTCATCTGTAGAGAAATCAGGTGCGGGTTCTAGTACTGGTTCAGTAGGTTCTATAAAGATAGGGTCTGTTGTGGCAAGAGGAGCCGTAGCCGCTTCGTTATCTGTCGTTGTTTTTATTGTGTTCTGCTCAACAGGCTCAGCAAGAGAAGTTTCCAGAGTGTAACTTGGAAGGGCTGAGAAAATAGCGGCTGCTGGCTGATCTTTTTGCGGTACCCCCTGGCAACCAGCTAGGGCTGCGGTAATGAATAGGGTACAGCTTTTACCAAATAAGCGGGTTGCGGACATTAGATCTCCAAAGCCATTTTTCTTGCTACTTAGAGCACATTTATAGATTGTGTCGACAATTACGCTGTAAGCTGAAGTAAAATCGACAAAAAACTCGTTGGATTATATGAAAATTGATATGGTTTTTCCAGCTGACGTTGCTTTTTGAAGAGGGTATGCTCTCTCACAGCTATGAGAGGATAGTTTGCAGATATGAATCAGCCTGATTTTCACCAGCAATTACGGGGTTGGCTACAGGAATCCCCTGGACAAGTGCTACTGGAACAGGAGCAGAGGTGTCTTGACCAAATGTTCCCGGAGCTATTTGGTTATCATCTCATACAGCTGGGGGGAGGGGGTTTTGATTTTGATCTGTCAACAACCAGTCATTTTCGCTCCCATGTTGTACTAGATCTCTCAGCACAACATCAACCATTGACCTCTTTTGTGCAGGCAAACCTCACAAGATTGCCTATATTGTCGGACTCTGTTGATGCTGTCTTAATGCCGCATACATTGGATTTTTCTCCAGATCCACACCAGGTACTGCGTGAAACGGAGCGAGTTTTAATACCAGAGGGGCGCGTGGTAATCGTAGGGTTTAATCCGCTCAGTCTCTGGGGTGCCTGGCGCTTAATGAAAAAGTCATCGGGAGCTATTCCTTGGCAAAGCCAATTTTTAGCGCTGAGACGTATCAATGATTGGCTTTCGCTATTGGGGTTTGATGTAGAAAAAACCAGGCATCTGATGTTTCGTCCTCCATTGCGCGGACAGAAAATGATGGAGCGACTGGCATGTATGGAGAGAATGGGGCAACAATTTTGGCCGCTACTCTCTTGTGTTTATGTTGTTCAGGCGGTTAAACGGGTTTCAACAAAAACAATGGTTGGGTTAATTTGGAAGAGAAAAGCCAATCTGCTGGGTGGACGCATTACAGAACAAACAACAAGGCAATCAAATGGGTAAAAAAGTAGAAATCTTTACAGATGGGGCCTGTAAAGGAAATCCTGGGCCAGGAGGCTGGGGTGCAGTGCTGCGATATAACGACACCGAAAAGCATCTCTTTGGTGGTGAAGTGGATACCACCAATAATCGCATGGAACTATCGGCGGTTATTAATGCATTGAAAGAGCTGAAACGCACCTGCGAGGTGTCCATTACCACGGATTCACAATATGTGAAAAATGGTATTACCCAATGGATAGATAATTGGAAACGTAAAGGCTGGAAGACAGCAAGTAGGAAACCGGTTAAAAACCAGGATCTCTGGCAACTGCTCGATGCCGAGGTGGCAAAACACAATGTAGAGTGGGCTTGGGTCAAAGGTCATAGTGGACACCCTGAGAATGAGTTGGCGGATGAGTTGGCCAACCGGGGAATTGAAGAGCTGTAATCTTCTATCTGTAGTTATTGAATAAGAGAAACCATTACCAAAATGCGCCAGATTGTATTAGATACAGAAACAACCGGCTTGGAACCAAAGCAAGGGCATCGAATCATTGAGATCGGCTGTGTGGAACTCGTAGACCGAAGGCTGACAGGCAACAATTTCCATCAATATTTACAGCCAGATCGTGAAATTGATGATGCCGCAGTTGAGGTGCACGGTATTACAACAGAATTTTTGGCCGACAAGCCAAGATTTGAAGATGTAGTGGATGACTTTATCAACTACGTCGATGGGGCTGAGCTGATTATTCATAATGCGCCATTTGATGTTGGTTTTCTTGATGCTGAACTGGTAAAGGTGGGTAAAGAAGAGGGGCTGTTAGAGCGGCTCTGTACCATTACCGATACCCTGGTAATGGCAAGAAAAAAGCATCCGGGGCAACGTAACAGCCTGGATGCACTATGTCGCCGCTATGAGATAGACAATAGCCAACGACAGCTGCACGGCGCTTTGCTTGATTCAGAAATTCTTGCAGATGTCTATTTGATTATGACAGGCGGGCAGGGGGCGCTCTCTTTTGGAGGAGTGTCGACTGAAGAGGGTGGGCGGGGTGCGGCTGCTGCCATCAGACGTCTTGTGGCAGAGCGTAAGCCGCTTAAGATTGTTCGGGCTGTTGAATCAGAATGCCAGTCTCATGAACTCCGTTTGGATGCTTTGGATAAAGCAAGTGGCGACAGCTGCGTCTGGCGGCGAAAATAAATAGCTATAAAAAAGCGGTCTACATCACATAGGACTAAATAATATTTATTATCAATTAATTAAGATAATGAGCCTAATTCCTTTTTGCTGCAGATAATCACCTAAAACTGATGTCAATGATTGTCCTGAAGCCCCTCTTCTGGTAACTTCTAACGCCGTCCAGATCTTTTCCTTTCGCAGCAGAATTTAATGACAAAATACATATTTGTTACCGGTGGTGTAGTTTCTTCTTTGGGCAAAGGTATTGCCTCCGCATCTCTGGCCGCACTGCTTGAAGCGCGCGGCCTGAAAGTTACCATGATTAAGCTGGATCCCTATATCAATGTGGATCCAGGTACTATGAGTCCTTTTCAGCATGGTGAAGTATTTGTCACCGAGGATGGTGCTGAAACTGATCTGGATCTTGGCCATTACGAACGCTTTGTGCGTACGACAATGGGGCGCAATAACAACTTTACGACAGGTCAGATCTACGACAGCGTGATCCGCAAAGAGCGGCGGGGCGACTACCTGGGAGCCACGGTGCAGGTTATCCCTCATATTACTAATCAGATTCGGGATAGCATTGTTCTGGGTGCTGGCGATGCAGATATTGCGCTGGTCGAAATTGGCGGAACTGTAGGTGATATTGAATCCCTGCCATTTCTGGAAGCCATCCGCCAAATGTGCGTAGAAGTCGGGCATAGCAACGCCCTGTTTATGCATTTAACGCTTGTCCCTTATATTGCCACTGCGGGTGAAATCAAAACCAAACCAACGCAGCACTCTGTCAAAGAGTTGCGCTCAATTGGTATTCAGCCCGATATTCTGCTGGCCCGTTCAGAGTGTCCTCTGCCTGATGGAGAGCGTCGCAAAATTGCACTGTTTACCAATGTACAGGAAGAGGCGGTTATCTCCTGTGTTGATGCTGACAATATCTACCGCATCCCCTCTTTATTGCATGCTCAGAATCTGGATGAAATTGTTGTACGCCACCTCGGCCTTGATGTGCCGCCTGCGGATCTCTCAGAATGGGATAAGGTGGTCGAAGGGCTGGAAAATACCGACACAGAAGTGAAGGTGGCCATGGTCGGTAAATACATGCACCTGACTGAGGCCTACAAATCGATTTCAGAAGCGCTGGGGCACGCCGGGCTGCACAGTAAAACGCGCGTTAAAATCTGCTATGTAGACTCCGAAGAAATTGAGGAAAAAGGGACAGCTAGCCTTGATGACATGGATGCTATTCTGGTGCCCGGCGGGTTTGGCGAGCGTGGTGTAGAAGGCAAGATTGCTACCGTAAAATACGCCCGTGAAAAGGATGTTCCCTATCTGGGCATCTGCTTGGGTATGCAGGTGGCCGTTGTGGAGTTTGCTCGCAATGTGGCTGGGCTGAAAGACGCTCATAGCACTGAATTTGATACCAAGGCCCCCCATCCTGTCATTGCATTGATCACTGAGTGGTTGGATGCAGATGGACAACTTGAAACACGCAATAAAGATTCAGACCTTGGCGGCACCATGAGGCTGGGCGGACAAGAGTGTCAGCTGAAGAGCGGAAGCAGCTCCCGGACGTTGTATGGTAAGGATGTCATTACAGAGCGCCACCGCCATCGCTATGAATTTAACAATCACTATCTTGATGCGCTGAAAAAAGCAGGCCTACGGATTGCAGGCACGTCACTGGATGATAAGTTGGTGGAGGTAGTTGAAATTCCTGATCATCCTTGGTTTGTGGCTTGTCAATTTCATCCGGAATTTACCTCTACCCCGCGTGATGGCCATCCACTCTTCTCGGGCTTTGTTCAGGCTGCTCGTAACCATAAAAAGAGCAGGGGCTAATAGATGAAACTCTGTGGATTTGAGGCAGGGTTGGAACACCCCCTTTTCCTGATTGCCGGCCCCTGCGTTATTGAAAGTGAACAGCTGAGTATCGACACGGCAGGAGAGCTAAAAGAGATTACATCCGGACTGGGTATTCCCTTTATTTTTAAATCCTCATTTGATAAAGCCAATCGTTCCTCATTGACTGGCTTTCGTGGGCCGGGGCTGGAAGATGGGCTGCGCATTCTTGAGAAGGTTCGCAGCGAGGTTGGTGTACGAATATTGACTGATGTGCATACCGAAACCCCTTTGAATGAAGTGGCAGATGTGGTGGATGTGCTGCAAACACCTGCCTTTCTCTGTCGCCAAACTGATTTTATCCAGGAAGTAGCTCGCCAAGGTAAACCGGTGAACTATAAAAAGGGCCAATTTCTAGCACCCTGGGATATGAAACAGGTGATTGCCAAGGCAAAAACCGAAGGCAATGAGCAGCTGATGGTCTGTGAACGAGGTGTCTCCTTCGGCTATAACAATTTAGTCGTGGATATGCGCTCGCTAGCAGCGATGCGCGACACTGAATGTCCTGTGGTTTTTGATGCGACTCATTCAGTGCAGTTGCCCGGTGGGCAGGGCAATTGTTCAGGTGGTCAGCGCGAATATGTGCCAGTGTTGGCTCGGGCTGCTGTTGCTGCGGGTATTTCCGGGCTGTTTATGGAAACGCATCCCAATCCAGAACAAGCGCTCTGTGATGGCCCTAACTCCTGGCCATTAGCTGGAATGAAAGCTTTATTGGAAAACCTGCTCGAGCTTGATCAAGTGGTGAAGAGACAAGGGCTGATTGAAGTAACGGAAAACACAATGGGCCTGCATGAAATGTATGTTCCTCGCTGATCAGCTGGGATGTGGCATAAATAACAACTGAATATGGATATTGCTAGTTAATATATTTTATCTACAGGCCAATCCTGGGTCTGCATGATGAAGTCTGAGTATAAGATAGAAATTTTAAATTTAATAATGAGTTAGGGTGAGATCATGTCAGAAATTGTTGATGTTCGTGCACGCGAGATATTGGATTCACGGGGCAACCCGACGATTGAAGCGGATGTTGTCACCGCTGATGGTGCCATTGGTCGCGCCGTTGCACCTTCAGGTGCTTCAACCGGTTCGCGTGAAGCATTAGAGCTGCGCGATGGGGATAAAGATCGTTATGGTGGCAAAGGCGTGCTGACTGCAGTTGCCAATGTAAATGGTGAAATTCGCGATGCCCTAATTGGTATGGAAGCAAACGATCAAATTGCACTGGATGGCAAACTCATCGAGCTTGATGGCACTGAAAATAAAGAACGCCTGGGTGCTAATGCCATGCTGGCTGTCTCTTTGGCTGCGGCTCATGCCACTGCTCAAGAGCGTGCCATGCCACTCTATCGCTCCCTCTGTCCAGGCCCATATCGCCTGCCTGTGCCTATGATGAACATCATCAATGGTGGTGCTCATGCTGCCAATAGTGTTGATCTGCAAGAGTTCATGATTCTGCCAGTGGGTGCCAGCTCACTCCGTGAAGCAGTACGTTATGGCGCTGAGGTGTTTCATGCGCTACAGAAGGTGCTTAGCGCGCGAGGCCTCTCGACTTCAGTGGGTGATGAAGGTGGTTTTGCACCTGATTTAGCTTCCAATGAAGAGGCCTGTGAAGTCATTCTAGAAGCCATTAGCAATGCCGGATATGAAGCTGGTAAAGATATCTACCTCGGACTAGATGTCGCCAGTTCCGAATTCTACAAAGATGGTGTGTACGACCTAGCTTCTGAAGGTCGCCAGTTTGATGCGGCTGGTTTTGCTGATTACTTGGTCTCACTGGTTGATAAGTATCCCATCATCTCGATCGAAGATGGTATGGACGAAAGCGACTGGGAAGGCTGGAAGATACTGACCGAAAAGCTGGGTGACCGGGTGCAGCTGGTCGGGGATGACCTTTTTGTAACCAACACCAGCATCCTAAAACGCGGCATTGATGAGAAAATCGGCAACTCCATTCTGATTAAATTCAACCAGATTGGCACGCTGACTGAGACGCTGGCCGCTATCAACATGGCACATGATGCTGGCTTTAGTGCTGTTGTATCGCACCGCTCTGGTGAGACAGAAGACACCACCATTGCGGATCTGGTAGTGGCTGCCAATACCGGCCAGATTAAAACCGGCTCCCTTTGCCGCTCTGATCGTGTAGCCAAGTACAACCAGTTGATGCGTATTGAAGATCAACTGGGTGAAGAGGCTGTTTATGCAGGCCGTGAGGCATTTCGCGGACTTTAAAACCCACACTGTCGATGAATGCCAATGAATATGTTGATCTATAAAAGGGTAGCTCTTCGTTGATCAGTTCATGTTGATTGGTATTCATTTGCAGTGGATAGTATTGATTAAAGATCTTGAAGCATGCGCATAGCTATCGGGATCCTTTGCATGCTTTTGATCCTGCTACAGTATCGGCTATGGGTAGGTGAAGGCAGTCTGGCTGAGGTTAATAACCTCAAAAAAGAGATTGCCACACAGAAGCTGGAGCTGGAGCAATTGCGCCAGCGAAATCGTGCCTTAACCGCTGAGGTTCAGGATCTTAAGCAAGGCCTTGATGCAATTGAAGAGCGAGCACGCAGTGAATTGGGCATGATTCGGAAAGGTGAAACTTTCTACCAAATTATCGAGCCAGAAGAAAAACCAAAAAAGAAAAGTGAATAATAAGGTGAACTATTGGGCTGTTGTTCCCGCAGCGGGTGTAGGTCGTCGCATGGGCAGTGACATCCCTAAGCAATATCTCCCTCTCAATGGCCGTCTGGTTATTGAGCATACTCTGCAACGATTACTTGACCACCCCAAGATAAAAAAGGTGCTGGTTGCGCTCTCTCCTAATGATGAATGGTGGCCTGATACCGCCTATGCCAATCATCCTGATGTGATAATCGTGGATGGTGGTGCTGAGCGTTGCCATTCAGTTCTTAATGCCTTGAATAAGCTGAGTGAACATACAGTAGTTGATGATTGGGTGCTGGTGCACGATGCAGCTCGCCCCTGTTTGCGTAGTGACGATATTAATTGTCTTATTAAGCAACTGAGTAGCCATCCTGTGGGTGGCATTCTGGGTATGCCTGTTCGGGATACTATGAAGCGCGCAGATGCATCTGGACAGATTACAAAAACTGTTTGTCGAGAAGGGCTGTGGCATGCCTTTACACCACAGATGTTTCGCTTGGGCATACTGCGCACAGCATTAATACAGGCTTTAGAAAAGGGAATGCAGGTGACAGATGAAGCAAGTGCAATAGAGTTGGCAGGATACTCACCCAAGTTAGTGGAAGGGCACCCAGATAATATTAAAATTACACAGCCAGAGGATCTGGCTTTAGCTGCTTTTTATCTTAGCTAAATGATGCTCATTATTGAGGGTGGCGCTGAGGTTTTGCCAGGGAGGAAAGATGTCAATTTACTTAACACCTTGTTGTAAGCAATTGGCTGCGGATCTTATTTGATAAGTCATTGATTATTAATACAATACGCCTGTTTGTGGTAATTAAATTCACTTGAATCGTGATTATTTGCTCAATATAACTGCAAAATAAGTCAGGATTTTTTACACTGTAATTCTCAATTATATTGCTTGTTTATGTAAGCTATTGTATTTAGTATAAAATTATTGATTGGTGTGCTTTGTGCTTGTATTGCCACCTAAATGTTTAGAATAAAAACTAGAGCTTGATTGTATTTAAGATCCAACATGGCAAAAGGTAGGTCGTCTGATGTTCTATAAAAAAATAATACTTGCAGTTGCACTGGGTGCTTCAATGAGTTCGGCAAGTGCCGCTGATTATTATCCAGCTGTGCCCGTTGCTGATTTAGAGGCGTTTTTTGGAATGCCATCCGGAGAAATTTCATCTATTAATCCGGGTGATGGCATCTATATTGACCCTCCGATTGAAGGATCTGGCCTCGTGGATACATTTAATTTTGTAGCAGGCGATCTTATTTCATTTGACTACAATTTTATGACCGATGAAGTGGGGCCAAATCTAGTCAATGATTATGCATTCGTGAGTATAGGTGGTCAGATTGCACTGCTGGATCATGTTTTGGGTAGCCCATCACATGTATCGGATTATTACTATCGGGAAACGGGTTATCTAAGTTTCTCCTACTCAGCGCCTTTTGGGGGAGAGCTGGATTTTGGTGTAGGTATCGTTGATGTCGGTGATGGTGTGACTGATTCTGCATTGCTTATTGATAACATTCAGGTGAAACGAAATTCAGTTGAGGTATTCAGGAACGGGTTTGAGCTTACTGACCCATTAAGTTATGCGATAGGTGATGCGGAGATGATTCTGGGTGACACCGGTCTATGGCCAACAGAAGGCGACTACCAGGCAATAATTACTACAGCGCCAAGCGTGGCTCACGTGCCCTTGCCCCCAGCTGTTTGGCTGCTATTTTCAGGCGTAGCGGCGTTGATGAGTTTTGGCCGGGTTCGGCAGGCTGTAGTGGAATAACGCTTATTCACACTTAAATATAACCATCTTAAGATTAAGGCAACGTTTCTCCCGCACTGTATTTGTGGGAAGAGACCGTTGCTTTTTTTGTGCCCATATAAAAATTATATTGCGGTATGTAACTAATTGATTGCCATTGTAACTTCGCAATGTTCACTCTGGGCAGTTAGAATGTGGCTCCAATATAGATAGTTTAATTTTCATCCATTGTAATACCAATATAAATTAAGCAAACCTTTGAAAGGACAGAATAGAGATGCAGAAACAGAAAAAAGGCGTGTTAACTCTCATTATGGTTGGGATGCTAGTTCTACTCGTCGCTTGCGGTGGTGCTGAAGATCGAGTGGCAGAGCATTTCAAACGTGGCATGCAGCTCTTTGAAGAAGGTAACTATGTTAAGGCTCGATTGGAGTTTAAAAATGTACTGCAAATCGATCCCAAGTCAGTTGAATCACATTATATGCTGGCTCAAATGCATGATGAGGAACGCGATTGGCAAAACGCATTTATTGCCTATTCCAGAGCGGTAAAGATTGACCCTAACCATGTTAAATCTCAGCTTCGATTGGGGCAATTTCATCTTATGGGTGGCAACACAGAAAAAACACAGGAAGCAGCTAATGTAGTGATGAAGCTTGAGCCAAATAATATTGAAGTTATGATTTTATTGGCAGCGCTTGAAAAGCGGTTGGGTCATTTGGATAAGGCGATTGAGCAGGCTGAGTCAGCGCTTAAATTGGAGCCGACAAATGTGAGTGCAGTGATTCTTTTAGCTAATACTCATAACGAGGAAGGGCGCACCCCAAAGGCTATTGCACTGTTAGAAGATGCAATTAAACAGCAGCAGGATAATGCAACGCTCTATCTTGCGTTGGGTCGGCTTTATGCAAAAGCAGGCCAAATTGATAATGCGACTGCCATGCTGGAAAAGGTTATGGAACTAAAGCCAGATGATAGTGGTTTTTTGCATCAGTTGGCTGCATTCCATCTTCAAAATGGCAAAGTTAATAAAGCAGAGGAGTTGTTGAAAGAGGGGGTGCAAAGATTTCCTGAAGAACTAAAGCTTAAAATGACACTATTAGATTTTCAGGCCAAGCAATATGGTTATGAAGTTGCTGAAAAAAACCTCCAGACATATATTGCTGCTGAGCCAGAAAATTATGAATTAAAATTTATTCAGGCAGATCTGTACAAAGCAACCAAGCGTGCTGAAGAGGCAGAAAAAGTCTACCAGGATATTATTGAAAAAAACCAGCTTGAACTCCACGGACTCAAAGCCAGAACACAACTGGCTTCAATGCTATTGCTTCGTAACCAACAAGATGCCGCCAAACTGCTGGTGGAAGAAGTTATTGAGAAAAATTCACATGATGCTGATGCGCTCTTGGTGAGAGCGGGTATCTCTGCTGTGGCTAAAGATGCTGATAGTGCAATTGCTGACTTGCGTGTAATTCTTCGTAATTCACCAGAGAATTTAGCAGCACTGCGACTGTTAGCACGCGCACATGCTATGAAAGGTGAGCTGGAGCTGGCGGCTGAGTCTTTGGAAAAAGTAATAGCTATTAGCCCAAAAGATGTAAGTGCCTTTATAGAGCTGGCTCAAATGCAGGCAAAGAAGGGCGATATGAACTCAGCAATCGCTTCTCTGGAAACGGCGCTAAAAACAGATACGGATAATTTTGATGCACTGAAAGCATTAGCAACACTGTATATTCAGCAAAAGGATTTAGCGGTTGCAATGAACTATGCGAAGCAGCTACAAAAAGTCAAACCAGATAGTCATGTTGGTTATTATGGTCAGGGTGTTATCGAACAGGCAGAAAAGAAATTTAAAGCCAGCATCAAATCCTTTGATGAGGCGCTGAAACACTCACCTGACTCATTGGAGACTCTCACTGCAATTGCAAAAAGTCTTGTTGCCAATAAACAAGCGGCACAGGCACAAGTCCGTGTTGAAAATGCATTGAAGCACCAACCAGAAAATGCTGTGCTTTATAATCTTCTATCCAGTGTTTTACTTGTACAAAAAAAGGTGGATGCTGCAGAAGATGCACTGAGTAAAGCAATTGAACTGGCTCCATCCGTGCCATCATTTTACCGAAATCTGGCTACAGTTTATTTCTCACGTGGTAACTCTGATGCAGCTATTCAGACTTATAAACAAGGATTAAAGCAAACAAAGGATAACCCAGCGCTGTGGCTTCTGTTGGCTCAGACTTATCAGAGACTGGGCAATGCAGATGAGGCGATTATCCAATACGAAGCGCTTTTACAAAAATACCCTGATAGTGATGTTGTTGCTAATAACTTAGCTATGTTGTTAGTGACAGACAAGGCAACCAAACCTGCCTTAGATAAGGCACTTGAATTGGCAAAGCGTTTTGAACACTCAGAAAATGCGCTATTCCTTGATACCTTGGGCTGGATTCATTTGCAACGTGGGGATTTTGATATGGCTCGCACAATATTAGAGCGTGCTGTTGAAAGAACTCCGGTGCCACCTGTTATTAACTACCATTTGGGCATAGCTTACTTTAAGAACGGCCAAAAACCTGAAGCCAAAACCCAGCTAAGTCAAGCAGTTGAGGCAGGCAAAAAAGCCCCATGGGTTAACGAAGCCCAAAAGATTTTGCAACAGTTATAATGGCCTGGGATTAGAAGCACGTATGAAATTATAAGTGCTACACTTTGATTGTCGCGCCAAATTTGTCTAAATGCTTGTGTGTGGAAATACGACTTGATTTATGATGTATATCATAGATAAAAGTCTGTATATTTAATATTAAGCTGCGGTAGCCGATACTAACGAATAAGCAGCACTAGCTGTCACTAATTAATATAGCCGATACTAATTAACAAAAATAAGGAGGTTACAAGTAAGACGTATGTCGAGGTAAGGATATTTTGCTAATAGTCAATTTATGCAACACCAACTTTTCTTTCATAATGAATGGCATATTCTTCTATAAAAGATTGAAATACTGGGTTTTGAGCTGTGTTAGCGCTATAGCTTTATTCATATTAAATCCTGCTATTGTACACGCTGGCGCGAAACACTGTGATAACCCCGTCGCCCACCTCGTTTCTGTTGAGGGCATTATTGAATCCCGTTCACCTCAAGCAGAGACTTGGCAGTCATTAACCCTCAATGCCCGTATTTGCGCAGATGACATCATCCGTACCGGACCTAATAGCCGAGGCGCGCTCTTTGTAGAGGGGAGCGACACTATGCTCCGCCTGGATCAAACCACAACCTTTCAGATCGTCACTCCGCCGCAGGAAAAAGAAAACACCCTCATTGAACTCTTCTCTGGCGTTATGCACTTTATTAGCCGTGTTCGGTATAAACTTGAAGTGCGTACCCCGTACGTCAACGCGGCCGTTGACGGCACTGAATTTACTGTCATGGTTGAATCTGAACAGACATCAATTGTCCTGTTTGAAGGTGATGTTCTGGCCAGCAATAATGCAGGTAGTCTGAGGATGGCAGGTGCACAGGTCGTTACTGCCCAAAAAGACCAAGCTCCGCAATTCACCAGGCGTATCAAACCCGAAGATGCAGTGCAGTGGACACTGCACTATCAACCCATCCTGCATGGTTTGATAGGCTCGGCACAGGTTGCTGCACAAGACCCGCTCGAATCTACCTTTAGCAATGCACTGGCCGCTATGCGTCGAAATGACACTGCAAGCGCCTTTGCCAGCCTAAAGCACATTCCACCTCCTGGCCGTACTCCCCGATTCCATAACTACCGTGCTGCGCTATTTTTGCTGGTGGGACGGGTCGAAGAGGCTCAGCGTGAGTTAGAGAAATCGCAACAGTTACGAGCAGACAACAACAGTGGTGCACTCTCACTGCAAGCCATGATCGCCGTAGCTCAAAATAAGAAGGCAGAAGCACTGGCATTGGCCAACCGAGGTGTAGCTGCAAACCAAAATAGCGCAGTCCCCCTGATTGCCCTCTCTTATGCCCAACAGGCCCAGTTTGATCTGCACGGTGCTCTCGACAGTATCAACCGGGCTCTGCTCCGGGAACCTGACAACCCCTACGCCTATGCCCGTCAGTCAGAGTTGCGGCTCTCTCAAGGTGATTTGGAAGGTGCTGAAGTTGCAGCACAAAAGGCTGTTGCGCTCGATCCTGAAATTGAACTGACCCAAACCGTACTCGGCTTTTCCCGCCTGACTCAACTGGATTTGGCGCAGGCCAAAGCAAACTTTGCAAAAGCCATCACTCTCAGCTCATCCAGTCCCATGCCTCACCTGGGAATGGCGCTGGCTCTGATTCGCCAGGGCCAACTGGAAGCAGGGCGGCGAGAACTGGAGATTGCCACTGCACTGGACCCTGGCAACGCCCTGGTGCGCAGCTACATGGGTAAGGCCTACTACGAAGAACATCGTGATGAGCTGGCCGCCACTCAATACAATCTGGCCAAACTGCGTGACCCTAAAGACCCCACCCCCTGGTACTACCATGCGCTGCTGTTGCATCAACAGGGGCAAACGGTAGAAGCGCTGCACAGTCTACAAACCTCGGTCGAGCTTAATGACAATCGTGCTGTTTACCGCTCACAGCTATTGATGGATCAGGATCAGGCCGCCCGCAGTGCCGGGTTGGGTCAGATCTACCGGGATCTGAATTTTGAACAGCTTGCGCTTATTGAAGGCTGGAAATCACTGAAGGCTGACCCGGCGGACCACTCAGGGCACCGCCTGTTGGCAGATACTTACACTCACCTGCCGCGCCATGAGGTGGCCAGAGTCAGTGAGTTGCTACAGTCCCAACTGCTACAGCCAGTCAATAGCACTCCCATCCAACCCATTATGGCGGAAGCCACACTTCATACCCCGGATGGCATGGGGCCATCTGATCCCTCTTTTAATGAATACAGCGCGCTTTTTAACAGAGACGGCATCACTGGATTGGTCTCTGGTGTCATCGGCAGCAATGATATGGCGGGCGAAGAGATCCTGTTATCCGGCATAAAAGGGAATGTCTCTTTCAGCCTCGGGCAATATCATTATGAGACCGATGGCTGGTGGGAGAATAATGACTTGGATCAGGATATCTATGTGGGTTTTCTGCAGGCCAATCTGTCGCACAAAACCAGCGTACAGCTGGAAGCACGCCGTTCACAAAAGGAGTTTGGTGATCTGCAGATGCATTTTTATGAAGTGGACTATGATACCTCAGAAAGAAATAGTGAAGATTTTGATAGCCTCCGTTTTGGGTTTCACCACCGGTTTAATTCCAGATCAGAATTGATAGCCTCTGTTATCTTTGGTGACAAGAAGACCACTAATTATGAGGAGCCTTCCACCAATAGCAGTGCTGAGTCTGAGCTTGATCATGACAGCAGGAGTGCTGAGGTGCGTCAATTGATGCGTTGGGGTTCAGTAAGGGCCACCGCAGGCGTTGGTTATTTAGAGGATAAAGAGAATTCTGAGGTAACTATTACGGTGGATGTAGCGCTGCCATGCTTTGTGGCGATGGGTATCTTTGGGGGATCTCCTGTTACCTATGCACCCGTGGCAGGTTTCCCACCACGATGTATTGTCACAATTCCAAGTGACTCAAAAGAGGCAGCGCGTAATGCTAATGGGTATCTCTATGCTTCAATCGATGTAAATTCTGAGCTGACATTGGATCTGGGTGCCAGTTATGATGATTATAGCGATGCAGGTATAGAGAAGGAGCAGTTCAATCCCAAGTTTGGCCTGACTTGGCAGGTAGGGCCAAAGACCACCTTCAGGGCAGCTGGCTTTCGTACGCTTAAACGCCCATTGATTTCCAGTCAAACTATCGAGCCCACGCAGGTGGCTGGGTTCAACCAGTTCTTCGATGGAACCGATGGAGAGCGGGCAGAGCGGTATGGCATTGCGTTGGACCACCGTTTTAGTAAGACGCTTTTCAGTGGAGTTGAGCTGTCATACCGCAGGCGTAAAAACTCAAATAGAACAATTTTAGGATGGGATGAGACCCTTAGAGAAGAGGAGCGGGCTCGAACCTACCTCTACCTGACGCCAATAAAGCACACAGCCCTGTCGTTAGAGTACTTTTATGAGCGTTTTCATCATTCGCAGACGATTGATACCACCCACCGTTTCCCGCTGAGCCTCTCCTATTTTCATCCATCGGGACTGAGCGGCTCGCTAGCCCCGACCTTTGTACGTCAATATGGTCAATTCGATGCAAACTTTGGAAATAGACGCGAACGTTTCTGGAATGTTGATTTTTCCCTGGATTACCATCTACCACAACGCAGAGGTCAAATCTCATTGGATGTAAGGAATCTGCTGGATGATGAATTTGCCTATAAACCGAATGATGACAACCTCCCGCTTTTTATGGGGGACAGGACAATCTCTTTACGTGTTTCACTGGACTTTTAATAGTTGGCAGTACCGGTTTGGCAGGGCGCTTGAGCCGGGCGGTAAGAGAGGGATCTAAATTCTATTAATAATTAAATCTCATAAAGGAGATGAAACAATGGCTGAAAAAGTAAGAGTTATCTTGGATGAAAATCAGGATGTAGTGAGAGTTGAGGCAAACGTCAATGGTGAATGGAAAGAGGCAGAAAGTGCAAAGGCCTCAGCAGATGGTGGTGCGCAGACTATGGAGGGCGGTTGCGGTACTGGTACCGCAAATTGTGATGCTAGAGCGGGGCAGTGTGTCTATGAAATTGGAGGGCATTGTTACTATTACCCTTGCTAATGTATAAAAAAGGAAATGAGGTCAGATTTGAATCAATTGCTCGGATCAACAAAAGGGTCAAAGCAGAGTAATAATCAACTGATCAAATTTGATAGATTACTAAAGTTATAAAAGATAAAAGGTGCATTAACCGGCCAAATATTAGGATCAAACCAAATGGAAATTACAATCAGGGCGCTTCATTTAGGTGAAGCGCCCTTTTCTATGTGTGAAATCATCTTGTTTCTCTACTCCCGCATAGATCGGCAGACATAGCCCGCTCTACTCAATCACATAAAAATAACCATCATGTAATAACAACCGTTTATCTGGTTTTTGGACTGCTTTGTAGATTTGTGCTTGTGAATTAAGACATGCGAGAGTATTTTCGCTGTAGTAATTTAGTGCTCAAGAAAATAGGCTAGGCTTGAATTGATTGCTCGTGCTGATCGAAGGATCTAAAGTAGAGTCAATAATAAACTGATCAAGCTCAGTGGGTTGTAAAGTTATAAAAGATATAAAGGCTGCATTAAACGGCCAAATATTAGGATCTAAGCAAAATGGAAGTTACAATTAGGGCGCTTCATCTAGGTGAAGCGCCCTTTTCTATGCGTGAAATTTTTCTATTAAACTGCATTTCAAAAATCAAAATAATTAGCACTGAGTTGCCAATCTGCAATATCTAATGGGAGCAAATGGGAAATACTTGTAGACAACTGAAAGCGATGCGCACCGATTGTTAGGTGTGGGTTGTGCTCCCTGATTTGTTTGCTACTCTTCTATAGTTGGTAATGAAAATAAGTGCTCAAGCCTTTAGTTTTTCTCATGTATCTGTTGGTGGTGGCTTTGATACCATCGGTTAAGCTCACATTGAGGCAAAGCTGCGGTTAATTATCATGTATTAATAACTACAACCATTCGAGTAAGAAGGGAGACGCATGCTGATTGCATTGCTTTTGTTTTCAACGATATTTCTCGCTTATACCAATGGGGCTAATGATAACTTTAAGGGTGTGGCTACGCTTTATGGTAGCGGTGTTCTTGGTTATAAAACCGCCATATCTATTGCAACTGCAACGACTTTCTTAGGTTCTATCTGCGCCATATTTTTAGCTCAGGGATTAATTGCTAGTTTTTCTGGAAAAGGATTAGTGCCGCAGGATGTTGCAGGAACAAGCGGTTTTCTAATATCGGTAGGTTTTGGTGCAGCGTGCACTGTGCTGCTGGCAACTTTTTTGGGCTTTCCTATTTCCACGACTCACAGTTTAGTTGGCGGCCTGCTGGGTGCTGGGGTGATGGCAGTTGGCTTAGATGTCAATTTTTATAGATTGGGTGGGGCGTTTTTTCTACCTTTATTGGCGAGTCCATTCATTGCCTTTGCATTGGGTATGGTTGTCTATTGGTTTTTCAGACGAATGCGCAAAACGCTGGAGCTCACTAAAGAGAGCTGTATTTGTATTGGTGAACAAAAGCAGCTTGTACCCATAACTGCTTTGCCCGATGCGGTATCCAATGTGGCTGTGAATATTGAGATGGTCAACCAAGCTAATCCAAAGTTAATGCTAGCTGATGAGAGTGAATGCATTGAAGCATATACCGATAGGGTGTGGGGTATTTATGTGCAAAAACTGCTGGATGCTGCTCACATAGTGAGTGCAGCGGCGGTATCATTTGCCCGTGGCTTAAATGACACGCCTAAAATTGCAGGTTTATTGGTGGCAGCTCAGGCTGTTGATATTCGCTGGGGTATGGTTGCCATTGCTGTCGGTATGGCTATTGGTGGCTTGTTAAGCGCGCGTCGCGTAGCGGAAACCATGAGCAAAAAAATCACTGAAATCAATCATGGCCAAGGTTTTTCGGCAAACCTGGTAACGAGTTTTTTGGTAATAGTTGCCAGTAAATATGGTGTCCCGGTATCCACTACTCACGTATCTGTAGGCTCAATCTTTGGTATTGGCATGGTGAGTGGAAATAGAAATGCCGCAGTGATTAAAAGTATCCTCCTTTCTTGGCTAATTACTTTGCCCATTGCGATGGTCTTTAGCGCATCAATTTACTGGCTTCTCTTCTGATTTTTCTATTGCCATAGCTGAAGTGAGGCAAATGCCTCATGTGTAGTTGGGCAGTTAGCCTGTTGTCGTATGTAACCCCTAGATGATGATAGAATCCCCCCGTCAATTTTCAGCTGAATAGCATCCCTAACATATAACATAAAGGAAAAATAAAGTGCTTGAACTGGTAAAGGCAGGTGGCTGGCTGATGGTACCCATCATCGTGTGCTCAATTGTGGTTTTGGCGATTGTATTTGAGCGGTTGTGGGTTCTTCAGAAACGGCGCGTCCTCCCAAATAACCTGGTTGCAAAGGTGTGGGCTCTGCATAAGAACGATCAACTGACAACTGTGCAGGTTGACGTCATTCGTGAGAGCTCTCCGTTAGGGCGTATTCTTGCTGCAGGGCTACTCAACCGAATGCATTCACGCGAGGTGATGAAAGAGTCTATTGAGGAGGTCGGTCGTCAGGTTGTTCACGAGCTGGAACATTATCTGAATACACTTGGTACTATTGCCTCAATCGCCCCGCTTTTGGGGTTGTTGGGGACTGTTATTGGCATGATCGAGGTATTTGCTGCCATTGTGGGTGCTGGTGTGGGTAACCCGGCAGAACTGGCAGGCGGTATCTCCAAGGCTTTGATTACAACGGCTACCGGCTTGTCTGTGGCTATTCCTGCCATTATTGCCCATCGCTATTTTAGCGGCTTGGTTGAACGCCTAGTGGTAGGCATGGAAGAAGAAGCGTTGAAGATGATTGATATCATGCAGGGTGAGCGAGAGAAAGAATGAATCTACGCCCTCATCGCAAAGAGCCACCGGAGGTCAATCTTACGCCATTGATTGATGTGGTGTTTCTGCTGCTGATCTTTTTTATGGTTTCGACAACCTTCCAAAAAGAGTCCCAAATCAAGATTGAACTACCTGAGGCGCAAACGCAGTCTACCACTGAGTCCACTCCCAAGGTTTTAGATATTACAATAGATGCGGAAGGGCGCTTTTTTATAAATCAACGGGAAGTGGTTTCAAGTGATATCGATGTCATCAAGCAGGCGATTGCAAAGGCCGTTGGTGATGAAAAAGAGATACCCGTGATTATTACCGGCGATGCCAATGCATCCTGGCAGGCTATTATGAAAGCCATGGATGCGGCCAGCCAATTGGGATTGGTGAATATGACCTTTCCTGCAACAATGCCTTCTGCACAAAATTAAGCAGCATTAATGTCGTGAATCGCCTGGATAGCTATTGGAACAACTACAATGCAGTCGCTATTGTATTGTGGCCTATTTCGTTGGTATTTCACCTGCTAGCCTGGATGCGTCGTTGCGCTTATCGTATTGGATTATTTAAGCAACATAAGTTGCCTGTCCCCGTCATTGTCGTGGGCAATATTTCAGTGGGTGGTACAGGCAAAACACCGCTTGTCATTTGGCTGGCTGAGCATTTAAAAGCGCTTGGATACACGCCCGGTATTGTCGCCAGAGGCTATGGTGCCAAAATTGGAAAAACACCACGCGAGGTAACTCCAGAGAGCTGTGCTGAGGAGGTGGGTGATGAACCCCTGCTCATAAGCCGCCGAACGGGGTGCCCTATGTTTGTTGCACCTAATCGTGTGGCAGCCGCTCGTGCTTTGCTGGAAAAAAGTGATTGCAATGTGATTATTTCAGATGACGGCATGCAACATTATGCTTTGGGGCGAGATATTGAAATTGCCGTTGTGGATGGCAGTCGTCGTTTTGGTAATGGCTGCTGCCTGCCCGCAGGGCCGTTGAGAGAGCCTGTATCACGCCTTGCCACTGTTGATTTGGTCATCGTGAATGGTGAGTCTGCATCAGGTGAACATAGCATGCAGGCGGCTATAGGGAAGGTGGTGAACCTAAGGAACCCGGAGCTTACTCATAATCTGGAAGATTTTTCTGGAGAGCAGGTACATGCATTGGCTGGTATTGGTAATCCGCAGCGTTTTTTCCAGTTGTTGAAAGAGTATGATTTGCAGTCAATAGAGTGGGCTTTTCCAGATCACCATCAATTTGAAAAGGCAGATATAACGCCAGATGACGAATTGCCGGTATTTATGACTGAAAAAGATGCCGTAAAATGTAGCCATTTCGCCCAACCAAGGCACTGGTACTTGCCCATAGATGTGAATGTGGATAGTGCCTTTTCCAACCGGTTGGCAGAACTATTAAGAGGTTTAAAACGTGGATAAAAAATTGTTGGGTATCCTGGCTTGTCCTGTCTGTAAAGGAAAGCTGAAACATGATCGCAAGGCAAAAGAGCTGATCTGTAAAGTGGATCGTCTTGCCTTTCCAATTCGAGATGATATTCCTGTAATGCTAGAGCAGGAAGCGCGCCAACTACCTGCGGATGAGGAAGTCTCTTAATAACAATGTCGCAGATAGATTTTAAGGTTGTTTTACCAGCGCGGTACGCGTCAAGCCGCTTGCCTGGAAAACCGGTTCTGGATATTGCAGGCAAGCCGATGATTCAGCATGTCTATGAGCGGGCCTGCGAGAGTGGGGCATCAGAAGTGGTAATTGCCACTGATGATGAGCGGGTTGTATCTTGCGCCAAAGACTTTGATGCAGAAGTTTGTATGACAAGCAGCAGTCACCACAGCGGAACAGACCGAATTGCTGAGGTCGTAAAAAAACTGAAGTGGGCCGATGACACCATCATTGTAAATTTACAGGGCGATGAACCCTGCATGCCACCACAGCTGGTCAACCAGGTGGCAACTGATATGGCATCCCATGCGCATGCTGATATCACTACGCTATCCAGTAAAATTACTGATCGGAAAACACTATTTGATCCGCATGCGGTAAAGGTTGTTACCGATGCTAAAGGGTATGCGCTCTACTTCAGTCGTGCACCCATACCGTATCACCGAGATGAATTCCTTTCTGATCAGATTGATACACTTTCTGAAGATGTACCCTTTGCCAGGCATATTGGTCTCTACGCCTATCGCGCTGCTTTTCTTGAAAAGTTTGTAAGCTGGTCACCTGCGCCCCTGGAATTGGCCGAATCACTAGAGCAGCTGCGCGTGCTTTGGCATGGTGGAGCAATTCATGTCACTGAAGCTACCGTTGAACCGGGGCATGGTGTTGATACGGAAGAAGATCTACAACGGGCGGTGCAACAATTGAGGACTTGAACCTCTTAGTAAGTTGCAATAAATATTTCTCCACAGGCTATGGTTTAGCCTCTTTTCAAATGCACTAGAAAAGCAATTTTTAGCAGCCTGCTGAGTTGATTGGCTGGGTGCGGTTATAACAGATAGTGCGTTAGCTACTAATTGCAGCATCCCGGTCAGCCCATATGAAAATGCCACAGCTGTTTGGTAGCAGAAGTCGGCTCCACATGTCCCTAATCCTCAATTCATGTCTCATTGAATGAGAACAGGGTTTATACCTCATGGTTTTCAAGTGACGCACTTCTTTAACTAAAACATTGGGTTTGCAATGTAATCTAATAAAATACTTGAAAAATGAATTTAATTCCCTATTCTTAAATAGATTGAAGAGAGAATACTCGCTTTAAAATTATTGGCTTTAACCGTAGAGCATTTGAAACAAGAGTCCCGTGATATTGCACGGGCCGACAGCACAGATACCGAGTTTGACAAGAGCGAGCTACGGATATTCTACTTGGTGCGACTTGTAATGAAACACGTAATAAATGCTTACATGGCTCTCATATTACTGACCGCTTGTGTAACTCCTTTCAGCGATCGTAAAGCTGCGCAAGAGCCAGAATCACTCAGTGATTACAAGGTTTCACAAACAGAACCATTGCGTGATGATGAGCTCGTTGCTGAATTCAATCAATTTGCCTTAAATGCCCGTCTGATCCCACGAGGAATATTGGTCAATCTAGAGGATCTCTCCTTTGAATTTGGCAAAGCCAAGCTCACTCACAAAGCCCGTATAAAATTGCGTGATATAGCCAGGGTGCTTAGCAATCACCGGGTTGTGGATAGACTGATTTCTGTGGAAGGGCATACGGACGCTGTCGGCAGAAAAGCATATAACCTCATGCTTTCAAAGGAGCGGGCTAAGGCTGTAGCACGAGAATTGATCTTCAACCAGATACAGTCAGAACGGATTACCGTGCTAGGACACGGTGAACAATACCCAATTGTCCCAAACACAAGCCCTGATGGATCAGACGATCCCAAGGCACGTGCTAAAAATCGGCGAGTGGAAGTAATCATTGGAAGTTTGGGGCATGAGGCCCCGATAAACGGCTTGCAATAGCAGTTTTTAAAAAGGGAGGACGAAGGATATGTTAAACAACTTCTTTGGCTTGAAGGAAAGCCCTTTTAATTTAACGCCTGACCCACATTTTTTCTATACCAACTCAATGTACCAGGAAGCTTATGACAAGCTTCTTTACCTAGTGCAGGAACATAAAGGGTATCTGATCCTAACAGGGGATGCTGGAAGTGGTAAGACAACTCTTCTTAAAACACTAATGGAAGAGATAGACACAGCCTGCTGTGTTTACTTTGAGTACACCAACCTTACCTTATCTGAGTTCCTCTGCACCATTTGTAACAAACTTGAACTTGCCGTAGAGAATGAGCAAGGTGGCCAAGCACTTGAGCGATTCCTGCTTGAGAAGGCACAAAGCAACACACCTGTTGTCTTCTTCATAGACGAGGCACAGGATATGCCGGAGGAGTCACTGGTAGATCTTCTGCTTTATGTTAATAGTCTTATAGAAGATGAAAAACCAATTAAAATAGTGCTGGCAGGTCAACCTGAACTTGAGATAAATCTTGCTCAGGCCAAGCCACTTCAGATCAAATCGCATCTTGCCTTGCATTATTGCATTGACTGTCTGAAAAATGAGGAGGTAAGTAACTTCATCTATCACAGGCTTTTTATAAGTGGGCATTCACAAGGAGACCTTATCACCCCGGAAGCGATCCAGCGTGTTAGACATTATGCTCAGGGTCTGCCGCGGCTTATTAATTTGATTTGCAACAAAGGACTGATACTTGCTTATAACGTTTCTCAAACGGTGGTATCCGCGGAGATGATAGAGAATGCGATTCGTGATTTGCGTCGGGAAAATGAGGCTTTGATAGACGTAAATATAGATGAAGAAGTTGAGGTGGTGTTATCACAGCCTCACCCAAAGGACTTCTGGAAGGTAGCACCTGGGTATTCTCAAAAAGTCCTTACTTTCCCGCCGTGGGAAGAGAAAGAGCGTCATCATAAAAGCTGGCTTCAAAATACTGCTTCCCCTGTAATCAAAGCTTTTTCAAAGTCTATTTTCAGATTAAGAGAGATGCTTTGCAGTACTCAGAGCCGCCTCTACAATGCGGCTAGCTTAGGGGTTGAGTTTCTGTCAAAAACTGTTCCCATCTTTAAGGATAAGCTACGTCAGTCTAAATGCGGCCTCAGTTCAGTTATTGTGTTGGCAACTAAATTTCTCAAAATGGTTGTGTCTGCTATGAAAGAGAAACTTTCTCTATTTTCATTGCCGCAACGGGCCTGGTTTGGGACTGGTGCGACTGTCTTGGTGCTATCTTGGCTGCTGGCTTATCCCGTCGTAGAAGACAAGCAAATAAGAGATGAGTCTATTTCTAGCAATGCAGTAACTATCAATAAACAGGCTGTAGGGATACAAACTGCTGAGATAGCTCAGCTAAACTATTTGCGCGAGGAACTGGAAAAAAAACTTGCGGCTTCAGAGGAGAGGCAAGCCATACTCAAATTAGAACTAACAAAGATGCGTGAGGAGCTCAAAAAAACTGATGCTATAAAAAAAGGGGGCAAGGAAAAGGCCCAAGTATATTCGGCTGAGATTGGAAGATTTCATAACCTTAAGCTTACATCCGTGTTGTCATTACCTAACACAGAAATAGTGAATCCAAATGACTCTATTTTTGTGAAATCGGTGTCGGCATTCTCTCCTGTTTATGCAGGTAAAAAACTTGAGAATAAATCGGATACCGTGCAAGCGCTTACGGTGGTACAGAATAATGTGGTTCTGGAGACTGTGACTAAAGTTGATCAACCTGAGAGTAAAAACACTATTCGTTCTGAGGCAGTGGTACGGGGCTCCACTAAAGTGAGGCAACAGCCAAGCACACTGTTAGCACGTGCTGACCGCTTAATGAAAGCGAGGCTGCTTACAACCCCAGTCGGCAAAAATGCGCTTGAGGTCTACCGCCAAGTGCTGCAATTGAAGCCTGGGCATGAGGGCGCACTGGATGGTATTGACCGCATTAAAGAACAGTACAAAATATGGGGTAGAAAGGCACAAGAACGCGAGAATTGGGTAAATGCAAATAGCTACTATAAGAAAGCGCTGATGATTGATCCATCAGATAAGACCATAGCAGCTGAATTTGATCAGGTTATAGAGAAGATAAAGCTTAATCGGGAGAAGGATAACAAGCCCGAAGTGGCAGCAAATGAGAGGCGGGCAGAGAAAACCCGTCAGATGCTAGAGCAAAAGGATGAGGTTGCTATAAGCAGAGCGCTCTGGACAAGTATAGAGGCTGGCGATATCAACACGGTAAATTCACTATTAGCTACAGGTATCTCTTCTGATATTAAACGGGAAGGTGGTTGGACACTCCTTATGTTTGCCGCAATACACGGTCACATTGATATTGTACGGGCCCTGCTAGACAGAGGAGTAGATGTAAATGCAAGAAATCATGATGGAAAGACAGCTCTAGCAGCGGCTGCTTGGAATGGCCATACAGCAGTTGTAAAGGCATTGCTTGATAGAGGCGTTGAAGTAAATACAAAAAATCATGAAGGGTGGACTGCCTTGATGCATGCTGCATGGAATGGTCACCGTTCTATCGTAGAGGCATTGCTGGCCAAGGATGCTGAAGCCAGCATAAAAGACCGTGATGGCTGGACGGCTTTAGCTGCAGCAAAAAGTGAAGGACATACCGAGATTGTTAAAATTCTCATGAAGGCTGTTGAATCGTAAAAATAGCAGCATAAGCACAACAAATCACACAAGTTTAAGGGTTAGGTTTTGTGCTTTGCTTTAGAGTGTACGTCTCTTTCCTCTAATATTTTTATTTAACTTTTATCCCAAAACTCATTTAATTGCTTTTTAAATCGCTAAATAGTTTATGCAGGTGTGCAGGCAGTGAAGGTAACCACAGCCAAGCGAACAGCTCTGCTTTGCCTGGCCATTCTTTATATCGTGTTGGTTATAGCTGTGCTGATCTTGTTGCTGAGGGTGAGGCAAAGAGAAAGAATGAGTGTGTTGCTCTAGTCATTCTTTGATATAAATATGGTGCCGAGGAGATGAGCCGAACAACCGGCAATTTGTTAAAGAATATGTAAAACAGAATGTTACGAGTGGTTTGTGTGTTTTGTGTTCAACTCAGGTTTTTCCAAGTTCTGTTCCTGATTAGCCTTGAACTTCACTTGATTTTTTCAGAGTACCTTGTAACCGCTTGCTTTCCTTCTTGGCCTCTTTTAATAGTGATTTCCAATCATCGGGTGGGTGACCGCTCTTGATCATACGATGGAAAATACGATAGGCATCTGTGCTACTTCCATAAGCCCGCTTCGTATTATCATCATTGCCTACAGGGATTGTAGGTAAGGGGCGTGAGCAGGGAGCGGAAGCTTTGGCCCATGCATAGATGATGATCTTGCTCTCTTGGTTATACCTGAAGAATAGCCGGTACTGTTGGAAGAGCTTAGCTCGGAACCAGTGCTTGTGTTCGTCACCCAAAGTGGAGCCTTGGCGGTAATCTGTTCGGGCTGGGTCCTGAGGGATGATCTCGAACGCTAGTTTGGAGATAGCGGCAAGTTATTTGGTAGCGTTCTTCCTGGTGTAGCCTTTTGGGTCTTTCTGGCGCAGGCGCTCCACCTTCTGCAGGAGCGTTTTCACCTGCTCCAGAAAGAGCGAGTGAGCGAAGATGGTCCAGCCATGTTGCAGTCATTGTGACCTCCAACAATGTCTATATATCTTAGGTAAGCAATGTAAATGTATTACCACATCAAATGTGTCAGATGATTGGTCCATGGAGGCATAATACTCTTTAAAATGTTGATGAGTTGCATTGGCAATATTGGCACATATGGTCGCTAGTGCCACGAAAAATGGTAATCATAGGTTCCAATTCTCTTCTTTACCAAACGCACAATGATCACTATAATTATCAATATTTAAGATATTGGTAAATATAATGCCTGATGCGACCAAGAAGAAGCGTAGTGCGCCGGTTTTCCCCAAAAACCGTAAAACACTAATCCAGCTGGGTGAGAACATTAAGCTCGCTTGTAAACGTCGAGGATACACCCAATCACTCATTGCTGAGCGTACGGGCCTAAGTCGGCTTACCATCCGTAAGATTGAGCAGGGTGATCCAACTGTATCCATTGGTCACTATGTAGCAGTACTCAGCGTGCTTGGAATGGTAGAGGATTTCGCCTTGGTTGCCCGTGACGATGAGCTGGGGAGAAAACTTCAGGATATTAAGCTGATGGGGTCATCACAGTGAGCAGAGAGATCTATGTGTTTGCCGATTGGGAGGAGTTTGAGGAACCCATGTTGGTTGGCACACTACGCTCTGACATCGTGAAGGGCAAAGAGCATTTCAGCTTTGCTTATGATGACGCTTGGCTTCAGTCTAAATTTGCGCAGCAAATTGATCCTGATTTGCATCTCTATGCGGGCAATCAGTTCAGTCAGGGTGAGCAGAACTTCCGTGTTTTTCTGGATTCTTGCCCAGATCGCTGGGGGCGCTTGTTGATGAAACGGAGGGAGGCTGTTCTTGCTCGCCGGGAAGGCCGTAAGCCCAAGGTAATGAATGAATCAGATTACCTGCTGGGAGTGCATGATAGATATCGCATGGGGGCATTGCGATTCAAGCTGGATGTGGATGGAGACTTTCTGGATAACAATGAACAATTAGCTGCGCCACCCATTACATCACTGCGTGAGATTGAACATGCCGTCCAACAGCTAGAGGATGCTCAAGATATTGATGATCCTGATTATTTGAAGTGGCTGAATATGTTGATTTCCCCTGGTTCATCACTGGGTGGTGCCCGGCCAAAATCTTCTGTTGTCGATAATGAGGATAACCTCTGGATTGCCAAATTTCCGAGTCGTCATGATGACTATGATATTGGGGCTTGGGAGTACGTTACCTACCAACTGGCACTGGATGCTGGAATCAATATGCCGGAGTGTCGGCTGGAGAGATTCAAAAGTCAGCACCACACGTTCCTAACCCGGCGTTTCGACCGTACACCAGAAAGCCGATTGCATTTTACTTCAGCCATGATGCAGCTGGGTTACTACGATGGTGATTATGATGCAAGTTACCTTGAGCTGGCGCAGTTTCTAACTGACCATGGCTCCAATACCAAAGAAGACTTAGCAGAACTGTGGCGTCGAATTGTTTTCAATATTGCCGTCTCAAACAGTGACGACCATTTGAGAAATCATGGCTTCATCTACCACAAAGGTGGTTGGCTACTCTCTCCAGCTTATGACATCAATCCAGTAACGCCTGCCAATGGACTGCATTTGAATATAAGTGATTGTGATAACAGTATGAGCTATGAGCTGGCAATGGAGGTGATTGATTTCTTCCAACTTCCCGAAGAGGATGCGTTGCAAATTAAAAGTGAGGTTCTGGCCAGTGTCAGCAACTGGGAAGCTGTTGCGATGAAAGTCGGGCTGGACAGAGCTGAGCGGCAGGCTATGGCATCTGCTTTTAATCTGTAGTCTGTACTCGTTTTGCTACTGCTAATGCGGTGAATAAATAGTGGTGCATGACCATCTCTGTTGTTTTATGCGCCATCTGCTGAGCGACAAACAAAGGACTCCCTATACCTGACAGGAGCTGATTCGCACAGGTATGACGGAGTGCAGTTGATAGCGGTTCTAACCTTCAAGGCAAAAGTATGAACTTTTGCCACTGTAGGTAATGGCGCATGCTTTGTAAGCGACAAAAAAGGGGGGAAGAAATCGAAAAACCAGGAACAATTTACGCCAAAATTACGCCAAGAAATCAGTTAAGTGACTGAAAAATAATGAGCTTATGGTGCCGAGGAGAGGACTTGAACCTCCACGGGGTTACCCCCACATGCACCTGAAGCATGCGTGTCTACCAATTTCACCACCTCGGCAGAGGTCGGTACTGCAAGCTGAGCGCAGCAACCTGATGAGCTGGCGAACTTTACCGGGACATTAGGGGGTTGTCAACGGTAGAATATACCTTTTAGAACTATCAGGAAACTACCTATCGTGGCTAAACGCCGAGGTAAAAAAAGTGCTCGTGAGCAGGATCCTTATCAGGCTCGTGAGGCTAAAAAGTACGACAATCCTATCCCCAGTCGGGAATTCATTCTTGATCTACTCTCTGAATATGGTGCGCCGCTCGGTATAGCTAGTATTGCTGAGCAGCTGAATCTTTTTGAGGAAGATGATCTGGAAGCATTGCGCCGCCGTCTCAATGCGATGGAACGGGATGGGCAGTTGGTGCGCAACCGCAATAATGGCTTTTGTGTCGTCAATAGTAAGGATCTGGTGAGTGGCCGTGTCATTGGCCATCAGGATGGCTTTGGGTTTCTTAAGCCGGATGAGGGTGGGGATGATCTGTTTTTGTCTCCACGCCAAATGCGCTCACTGTTACATAATGACCGGGCTGTGATGCGTGTTGTTGGGGTAGACCGTCGCGGTCGCCTGGAAGGTGCTCTGGTTGAGGTGTTGGAGCGCAATAACCATGAGGTTGTTGGCCGACTTCATCATGAGGGCAGCGTTGGTTTTGTGGTGCCGGATAATAAACGGCTGCATCTTGATATTGTGATTCCAGAGTGTGATTTGGCTGGAGCCACTCATGGGCAGATGGTGGTAGCACAAATCGTTGAGCAACCAACCAAACGTTCCCAACCGATTGGTCGCATTGCAGAGGTGCTGGGTGACCACATGGCACCGGGTATGGAGATCGATATTGCTATCCGTACTCATGAGCTGCCAGTTGATTGGCCAGAGGCTGTTGCTGAGGAGGTTAGTGGCCTTGGGCGCGAAGTAGATGAGGCCGCTAAAAAGGGGCGGGTAGATCTGCGGGATCTGCCGCTGGTAACTATTGATGGCATTGATGCACGTGACTTTGATGATGCTGTTTATTGTGAATTAAAACCCAAAGGCTGGCGTCTGTTGGTCTGTATCGCCGATGTCTCCAGCTATGTCACCCCTGGTTCAGCATTGGATAGAGAAGCGCAGGCGCGGGGTAATTCGGTCTATTTTCCAGATCGAGTCATTCCAATGCTGCCGGAGGTGTTATCAAACGGTCTTTGCTCGCTTAATCCTGATACAGACCGCCTCTGCATGGCTTGTGAACTGTATATCGATAAAGAGGATGGGCGGATCATCCGTTCCAAATTTTTTGAAGCGGTAATGCGATCCCATGCCCGGTTAACCTACGATCAGGTTGCGGCGATTGTGGTTGATCGTGATCCAAAGCTGCGCAGCCAGTATGCCCATCTGTTGACCCATCTGCATGAGCTGCATGCGCTTTATAAGGTGTTGCACCACTCTCGTAGTCTTCGTGGCGCTATTGATTTTGATACCACTGAAACCAGAATTCAGTTCAATGAAGAGCAGAAGGTAGAACGGATTGTGCCGGTGCATCGCAATGATGCTCATCGGATGATTGAAGAGTGCATGCTGATAGCCAATGTAGCTGCGGCTCGTTTTCTACAGCGCAAAAAGCTGCCTGCACTTTACCGTGTTCATGCGGTGCCATCAGAGCAGAAGCTTACTGATTTACGAGAGTTTCTCAATGAGCTTGCCTTGGGGTTATCCGGTGGTAAAGAACCCACGGCCAAAGATTATGCGGAGTTGTTAGATTCTGTACAGGGTCGCCCAGATCGGCATCTAATTCAGACAGTACTGCTGCGCTCTATGGCGCAGGCGGTTTATGGGCCGGATAATGTGGGCCATTTTGGTCTGGCTTATCCAGAGTATACCCATTTTACTTCACCCATTCGACGCTATCCTGATCTGCTGGTGCATCGCGCCATTAAGCATCTTTTATTAGATGGGACGGCGGAGGATTTTGAGTATTCACTCCCCAAATTGCAGGCGCTGGGAGAGCAGTGTTCCAGCACTGAGAGACGAGCTGATGAAGCAACACGTGATGCCACCGATTGGCTGAAGTGTGAATATATGCTGGATAAAGTGGGTGAGGAATTTGGCGGCATCATTACCAGCGTTAATTCATTTGGTATCTTTGTAGAACTGGACGAGATATATGTGGATGGTCTGGTGCATATCACTGCGCTGGGTAATGACTACTATCATTTTGACCCTATTGGTCACCGGCTGAATGGTGAGCGCAGTGGCAAGGTTTACCGGCTGGGTGATTCTGTCCGTATCAAAGTAGCTGCGGTTAATCTGGATGATAAGAAAATAGATTTTGTATTGGCGGATAGTGAAACTAATGATGATATGGGTAGTGAAAAACCAAAGCGCAAGAGTAAGCGACGCAAAAGAGTTAAAAACAGATGAGTAACTCACAGATTATCTTTGGTTTGCACAGTGTGCGCACAGCACTTAAACATGAGGATGCAGTAACTGAACTTTGGATTGAATCCCGGCGACAGGATCGTCGAATTCGTGAGGTGCTTCAGCTAGCAAAAGAAGTCGGTGTGTCAGTCAACAAGGTTTCTAAAGAAGAGTTGGATACACTGGCTGCTGGAGGTAATCACCAGGGTGTAGTCGCGCGTACTCAGGCACCTGCGGCTCTGGATGAAGCTAATCTAAAAGCTCTTTTAAACAAGCTTGATGTGCCACCTTTTCTACTGATACTGGATGGTGTGCAAGATCCACATAACCTGGGTGCCTGCCTGCGCAGTGCAGATGCAGCAGGGGTGCATGCAGTCATTGCACCGAAGGATCGTTCTGTGGGGCTGGGGCCAACTGTTTGCAAAGTGGCTTGTGGTGCAGCAGAGTCTGTGCCTTTTGTGCAGGTGACTAACCTAGCGCGCACCCTGCGTTGGTTGCAGGAGGAGGCAGGGGTTTGGTTGATTGGTACTGCAGGTGAAACAGAGGCCAGTCTTTTCAAAACAGATCTCACAGGCCCTTTGGCTCTGGTCATGGGTGGAGAAGAGAAGGGTATGCGCAGACTGACGCGCGAGGCCTGTGATGCGGTGGTTAAACTGCCGATGGTAGGTAAGGTAGAGAGTTTAAATGTCTCTGTTGCTGCGGGCGTTGCGTTGTTTGAAGCAGTGCGTCAGCGTGCTGGATAAATATATAGAAAAGAGTTTTTGAACTAAGGTTTGTAATCGACTACCACCTGCTTTGTGGGTGGTAGTCGATTTGCTAGCTTGGCTTTTCAGTCTGCGAATTACTTGCCGAGCACGTACTGATCGATGGCTTTGGCAGCCGTTTTCGCCTGTCCCATGGCAAGGATCACAGTGGCTCCGCCCGTGATGGCATCACCACCTGCAAATACGCCACGTTTTGTGGTTTGGCAGGTCTCTTCATCAACTATGATGATGCCCCATTTATTTGTTTTTACGCCTTTGTCAGTCGCAGGAATCATTGGGTTTACATCGCAACCCAGTGAGAGAACCACGGTATCTATATCTTCGGTGAAGAATTCGCCGGTAGGAAGTGGCTTGCGCCTGCCGGAAGTGTCAGGTTCAGAGAGTTCCATCTTTTCGCACTTGATCTGTTTAACAAAGTTGTTTTCATCAACGATGAATTCAACAGGATTAGCCAGCCAATGCCAGTTTAGAAACTCTTGTTCCGCATGCTCCAGTTCTTCGGTTCTGGCTGGTGCCTCATCGCGTGAGCGTCGGTAGTAGCAGGTTGTATCTGCTCCCAAACGCTTTGCAGTACGCAAAACGTCCATTGCGGTGTTGCCTGCGCCAATCACAGCTACTTTTTTACCTTGGTAGAGTGGGGTGCTGAATTCTGGAAATTTGTCTGCTTGCATAAGATATACGCGAGTCAGATATTCATTGGCTGAATATACACCGTTTGCATTGACGCCAGGGACATCAAGCATTTTAGGCAGACCTGCGCCTGAAGCTACAAAGACAGCATCAAATCCTTCCTGCTCAAGTAAATCATCAAGAGAGAGGATTTTGCCGATGATCATGTTGTAAACAAACTGCACGCCGATCTTTTCGAGGAACTCGATATCCTCATCGATAATATCCATAGGCAGGCGAAACCGGGGGATACCATAGACCAACACGCCACCGGCACGATGAAAGGCTTCGAAGACTACAACCTCATGGCCTCTGATGCGTAGTTCATAGGCGCAAGTTAATCCGGCTGGCCCGGCGCCAACAATGGCGATGCGTTTGCCGGTTGATGGTGGAATTTCAGGCAGCTCCAGTGTGCCGTGTTCGCGTTCATAATCTGCTGCATAACGTTCCAGGCTGCCGATGCCTACGGGTTCTTTTTTCTTACCCACCACGCATACAGCTTGGCATTGCTTATCTTGAGGGCAGACACGGCCGCAGGCAGCTGGCAGAAAGTTTTTCTCCCGAATTTTTTTGGCGGCATTAGCCATATCACCGTTTTCGATGAGTTTGATAAAGGCTGGGATATCAATGCCTACAGGGCAGCCATCAACACAGTCTGGCTTTTTACACTGGATGCAACGTTTGGCTTCTGCAATGGCCTCTTCAAGTGAGTAGCCTACAGGCACTTCTTCAAAGTTTTTGATACGTTCTTCAGGGGCAATGAGTGGCATCTCCTGGAAGGAGAGCGCCATTCTCTCTTTATTGCTGAGCCCTGTTCGTTTTTTAGCAGACTTTTCGGACATAAAGCTTTCCTATAGTGTTTCCAGGGCTTGTTTTTCTTCAGCAACAAACATTTTTTGTCTTTTGGTTAACTGATCGAAATCTACTTTATGCCCATCAAAATCTGGCCCGTGGAAACAGGCGAATTTCGTCTCTCCATCAATAGAGACACGACAAGCACCGCACATGCCGGTGCCATCAACCATCAAGGCATTGAGGGATACCATTGTTTCAATGCCAATTGGGCGGGTCAGTTCACACACTGCTTGCATCATTGGAACAGGACCAATGGCCAGTACATGGCTTACCCGCTTCTCATCTTTAATGATTTGTTCAAGTGCATTGGTGACAAAGCCCTGAATACCGGCAGAGCCATCATTTGTGGTAACGACGACTTCATCGCAGACTGCTTTTAGCTCATCAACTAAGATGAGCAGATCTTTGCTTCGAGCGCCGACCACGCCGATAACCCGACTACCCAGTGCTTTTAAGTCGCGGGCTGTGGGGATGATGGCGCCTGTACCAAAACCGCCGCCAATAACCACGCATGTTCCACGATAATGTCGAACATGAGAGCGTTCGCCCAATGGCCCGACAATATCTTTAAAGCAGTCGCCAACTTCCATTGCATTCATCTGCATGCTGGTTTTACCAGCAGACATGATAACTACTTCAATCTGTCCCTTTTCGCTATCCCAGCCACAGATTGAGAGAGGGATGCGCTCGCTAAGTTCATGGGGGCGGATGATGACAAATTGCCCGGCTTGCAGCTTACGTGCGATGAGTGGTGCCTCGATGGTGTAATGAAATGTATTTGGGCACAGCTCTTTTTTGGATAGAACCTTGAAGCTTTGCTGGTAGTGGGTGACTGAGGTGGGTGTGGTTTTTAGTAGCGGCAGATAACGCTTTGCTTCGTGACGTACGATGTAAGCATCATCCCAATCGTGGTCTTCATCTTTGCCTAAAATTGCACTATAGGCAGCCCGAAGACTCTCTTTTTGTGTATTGGTCAGCAAGCCCTGTTCCATGAGTTTGCCGAGTGTTCTGGCCGCTTGCATGCGAACCAGCGAGTGACTATCAGCGAGATGAGAGAAGCTTACGTCAAACATCTGTTGTCTGAGTGCTTCATCAAATTGGGCGGAATCAATGCGTACAACCAACTTGCCTGTAGCATTAATGACATTGGAACTAAGCTGGTAGTTGTCTGATTCAGCGGCGGCTAAAATTATGGGTAGGGACTGTAATATTTCGGAAGATCGAAAATAAGCCAACGCTTGAGTGAGATTAATCAATGCATATTGATCAGTCCGTTTTTTATTCCAAGTCTCTAGCAGTGGGGGAAGGGCATCTGTACCATTTGTGGCGATGATTCTGCCCAGGTGTGCACAGGATTCAGCGTCTGCACTTACTAATTCATCAATGAGAAAAGGAATGACAACAGGGCCAAAACGGCGAACCTGTTTTTCAGCTCTATTAGCCAGAGAGATCATCTCTGGCATCCCAACATGGTCTTGGTAAAAGAGTTGGGTAAGGTTCGATGTCAGTGTTGCTTTGTCATCATCAGCGATATCTGTAAGTTGTTCTATTTCATCCAGAGCCAAAGAGATGGACTCTTCATCTTCAGATTTTAACCTATTGATTATAATATCTATTGTTTTTGGCATGCCCCGCGAATCCTTAATTAGTTAACCCAACATTGGGGATTCAGAAAGCCCTATACTATATAGTTTTTAAGGATGTTGCGCTAGAAAGGCTGAGCCGAAGCTGTTTCTCTTCAGAAATGTCAGGGTGTAGGGTTGAGATACTAGCTGCTACTCGGGTCAGTGTTGTTTGATGTGATGACTGTGTGATTTTTTCGAGTAATTCTAAGGATTTGAGTTAGATTGATGACGCCTATGGGCAGGCCTGAATCATCTAATACTGGCATCTCTTCTACCCCTGAATTGAGTTGTCGATGCAGAATTTCATCCAGTTCTTCATCGATATGTGCTGTTTCAAAATGGGGTTCCATGATCTCTTTTGCTGTTTCTGCAATGACGCGTTCAATCAGTTGACGCCGGGTATGCACGGGGCGGTATTCAGCAAGCAGCAGTTGAGAAAGTCTGTGATGACTAATATGACCAATTAATATGCCGTCATCTGAGGCTACATAGATATCTCTCAGACAGGGAATTGTTAGTAGCAAATCCAGAATTGCATCAAATGCAGCGTCTGGTTTTACCGTTGTTGGCAATTTGGAGTGTTGCTTAATCCAGTCTACAGCTTTCATGATTTTAATTTCCTACGTTTGATGCCCAATTCTCCTGCTTTAACCAAGGCAAAACGGACAGCAATGGGACCTAAGATTTCATTGAATAATGTGGCAGCTAGAATGATGTTGATTAGGATGTGGCTGATCTTACTAAAAGCGGGGTGATGCCCAAGTGCTAGTGCTAAGCCTATAGCTATGCCTGCCTGGGGCAACATTGCAACTCCTAGCCAACGTTGGACGGAAGGGGGGGCTTTTCCCAATTTTGCCCCTAAGGTAGCGCCTGTTATTTTTCCAAATATTCGGGCCAAAAAGTAAACCATAACCAAGCCAAGATGACTCACAAAGAGCTCTGCTTCAAATTGGGCGCCAGCCAGGGTGAAAAAAATGACAAATACCATCTCTTCAAAATAATCAATGGGTGCAAAAAGTCGATCTGCTCCAGCTTTCATTAGCCAGCGGGTGACAAAACCAAGTGTCATAGCGGCTAATAAAGGGGAAAGATGCAAAGTATCTGCCAATCCAACAACCAAGAAGACGTTGCTCAAGATTAGCGGAAGGCGAAGCCCTCCCTGGTGTATTTGGCGTCCAGTAAATGTAAGCAACATGCCCAGCATTCCGCCGATCAGTAGTGATCCAATGATTTCTATAAAGGCAGGGCCGAGGCTGGCATTAAGAGATTCACCCGCAGCAAATGCCAGCATAAGTGAGAAGATAATAATACCGAGTACGTCATCCATGGCTACCACCCCGAGCAGCGTTGAGGAGAGGGGGCCAGTAGCACGGTATTGATGCAAAACAGCAATGGTTGCGGCAGGGGCTGTTGTGGCGGCTATAGCGCCGAGGGCTAGTGCAAGTTTAAGTGCATCAGTGTTGCCGATCTCAGGGATGAAAGGGAAGATGATTATGCTGACAACCAGAGTTGCGCCAAGGGCACCTCCCAGGGCACAGCTAAAAATGGTTTTCCCCATACGCCGCATCTGGGGAATGGTGATTGATCCACCAATCAGATACGCAATGATTCCCAAGGCTCCAATGGTAATGGGTTCAGCCCAATCCTTTACAGAAATGCCCAAATGATCGCCCAGCAAGGCAGGGGAGAAGAGAACTCCGGCAGCAACGTAGGCGACAATACGAGGAAGGCCAACACGAGTAGCAAAACGGCCAGCCATCAGGCCGGTTAGCATCAAAAGACCAAGGACTAAAATGTGGGGAATGTTATTTTCCATACATTGAGTGGATTATTGTATTTAGACCTTGATTGTATATATAGGGTGATATAGCTGATAAGTCCAAAGAAAGCAGCTTCTTTCTGCAATCTGGATAAAATATTTATGCGATAGCTTGCATTGTATAGCGCAGTGCCGTTATTATGCGCCGCCTACGCAGGCGCGTAGCTCAGTTTGGTTAGAGCACCACCTTGACATGGTGGGGGTCGGTGGTTCGAGTCCACTCGCGCCTACCAATACAAAAAAGCTGCAAGTTGCATCAGCGACTTGCAGCTTTTTTTCTATATTCAGATTAAGCGCAGTTTGTGACTGTATAAAATCATGTGACCTTTCGTATGGGTCACCACTGGAGAAAAATCATGCCTGTAATCACTCTTCCCGATGGCTCTGAGCGGAGCTTTGAAAATCCTGTAACTGTTTATGATGTGGCGGCTGATATAGGCCCCGGCCTAGCCAAAGCGGCTATTGCAGGGCGTATTGATGAAGAGTTGGTTGATGCCAGCTATCTAATAGAGAAGGACATCCAACTTGCGATTATTACCGCAAGAGATGAGGCGGGTATTGATATCATTCGCCACTCCACAGCTCATCTGTTGGCGCAAGCAGTTAAACAGCTTTTCCCCCAGGCTCAAGTTACCATCGGTCCAATGATCGAAGATGGCTTCTATTACGATTTTTCCTTTGAACGCCCTTTTACGCCAGATGATCTAAAAGCCATTGAGGCCAAGATGAAGGAGCTGGTAAAAGCGGATATCCCTATTGAACGCTCAACGATGGGCCGTGATGAGGCAGTGGCCTATTTTCGCGGGATTGGAGAAGCGTATAAGGCTGAAATTATCGAAGATATTCCAGCTGACCAAACCCTCTCTCTCTATCAGCAAGGTAATTTTACCGATCTTTGTCTTGGGCCACATGTTCCCAGCACAGGTCATCTTAAGGTTTTTAAGCTGATGAAGTTGGCGGGGGCCTATTGGCGAGGTAACTCTGATAATGAAATGTTGCAGCGCGTTTATGGCACAGCCTGGAAAGATAAAAAAGAGTTAAAGGCTTACCTGCGCCGACTGGAAGAGGCGGAAAAACGGGATCACCGTAAAATAGGTAAAGCGCTGGATCTGTTTCATACGCAGGAAGAGGCACCAGGAATGGTGTTCTGGCATGAGAAAGGGTGGAGTATCTACCTGGTTGTGCAAGATTATATCCGCAACAAACTACGCCAAAATGGCTATCAGGAAGTTCACACGCCTCAGGTAATTGATCGTACCCTGTGGGAAAAATCTGGGCACTGGGACAAGTTTGGCGACATGATCTTCACCACTCACTCTGAGAGTCGTGATTACGCCATCAAGCCGATGAACTGCCCGGCGCATGTCCAGATATACAATCATGGCCTAAAGAGCCATCGTGATTTGCCGTTACGTCTGGCAGAGTTTGGTTCCTGCCATCGAAATGAACCATCAGGCACACTACACGGGCTGATGCGCGTCAGAAACTTTGTACAGGATGATGCCCATATCTTCTGTACTGAGGAGCAGATTGCTTCTGAAGTATCAGATTTTATTGACCTGTTGTTTGAGGTTTACCGCGATTTTGGCTTTGATGATGTGCTGGTAATCCTATCAACTCGCCCAGAAAAACGTGTTGGTGATGATGCAGTTTGGGATAAAGCAGAAGGTGCGCTGGAAGCTGTGCTCAATGAAAAAGAGCTGGATTGGACGCTTCAGCCGGGTGAGGGCGCATTCTATGGCCCTAAGGTTGAGTTCTCTCTGAGAGATTGTCTGAACCGAGTTTGGCAGCTAGGCACTATCCAATTGGACTTCTCAATGCCTGGGCGCCTTGACGCGAACTATATTGCCGAAGATAACAGCAAGCAGGTGCCTGTTATGTTGCATCGAGCCATTTTGGGTTCGCTGGAGCGTTTTATAGGCATATTGATCGAACATTATGCTGGATTGTTGCCGCTTTGGTTGGCGCCAAAACAGGTCGCGGTATTGAATATTACCGATCGACAGGCCGAATATGCGGAAAAAATTGCAAATAATTTGAACAAACAGGGCTTTAGAGTGGATTCGGACTTGAGAAACGAGAAGATCGGCTATAAAATCCGCCAGCACACTATTGAACGCACTCCTTACCTGCTGGTAGTGGGTGATCGTGAAATGGAAGATGAGACTGTCGCTGTGCGTACTCGTAAGGGTGAAGATTTGGGTGTAATGTCACTGGAAGATTTTACTCTGAAGATTCAGCAAGAGGTGACAGATCTCGTCAACTGAATTGCAATTTAAGTGTCTGCGCAAGCTTGAGGATCCGAGACTATTCGGCATCAACGGCTTAGCGGGCTAGTTTTATTCTTTTTGGAGGAACCTGATATCGCTGCGAAAAACAAGAATCGCCTGAATAATGAAATTACAGCACCAGATGTGCGCTTGATTGGTGCGGATGGAGAACAGGTGGGGATTGTCTCTCTGGCGGAGGCGAAAGAGACGGCTAAAGAGGCGAGCCTGGATTTGGTAGAGATTGTACCGAATGCCGAGCCGCCCGTTTGCCGGGTCATGGATTTTGGCAAGTTTGTCTTCGAGCAGAAAAAGCAGAAGCAGCTGGCTAAGAAGAAGCAGAAGCAGGTTCAGATAAAAGAAGTTAAATTCCGACCAGGGACGGGCGAGGGGGATTATCAGGTAAAACTACGCAACCTGATACGTTTCCTAAATGATGGGGACAAGACCAAGGTAACCATGCGTTTCCGAGGGAGAGAGCACGCACACCGCGAGCTGGGTCTGGAGTTGTTACAGCGCGTCGAAGCCGATTTGGCTGAGTACGGTGCTGTAGAACAGCAACCTCAGATGGAAGGCCGGCAGATGGTGATGGTGCTAGGTTCCAAGAAAAAGTGATCTTCAATTAACCGAATGCGGAGTATATGAAATGCCAAAGATCAAAACTAACCGTGGTGCTGCAAAGCGTTTTAAGCGCACAGCATCGGGTGGCTTTAAGTGTAACCAATCACATCGCCGCCATATCCTCACCAAGAAAAGCACCAAGCGCAAACGTCATCTGCGTGCTCCAAGTTCGCTGCATGCAGCGGATGTAAGAAGCGCGCGCCGTATGCTGCCGTACTGCTAATTGATTGAGGAATAAGTAATGCCAAGAGTAAAACGTGGTGTAACAGCACGCGCCAGACACAAAAAAGTGCTTGACGAAGCCAAGGGTTATTATGGTGCTCGTCGTAAAATCTATCGTGTAGCCAAACAGGCCGTCATCAAAGCTGGGCAGTATGCCTACCGCGATCGTCGCCAGAAAAAGCGCCAGTTTCGCGCGTTGTGGATTGCACGTATTAATGCCGGTGCCCGTGTAAACGGAATATCATACAGCCGTATGATTAACGGTTTAAATAAAGCTGGTGTTGCGATTGATCGCAAAATGCTGGCTGACCTGGCTATTTTTGACAAGCCTGCTTTTGCCGTACTGGCAGAAAAGGCCAAAGCTAGCCTTTAAGCTATAGGCGTGCTTCGGCGCACCTGAATAGAAAAGGGAAAGGCCATCCAGCCTTTCCCTTTTTTTGGTTTTTAAATCTTAAAATGACTACAAATACAGATTCTCCGCTCAATATTGAGCAACTGATTAAAGAAGCTGAGCAGAAAATAACTTCATCTCAGGATGTGGCGGCACTGGATCAAGTGCGGGTGCATTATCTGGGCAAAAGCGGTCTGCTTACAGCTCAACTGAAGCAACTTGGCCGGCTGCCAAAAGAAGAGCGGCCTCAAGCCGGTCAGGCTATCAATCAGGCCAAAGGTGCATTACAGAAAGCTATAGATGAACGTCGCGCTGAGCTAGAACAAGAGGCGCTCCAAGCTCGTCTATCCTCTGAGTGTGTAGATGTCACACTACCTGGCCGTGGCTTGGGTAGAGGTGGCTTGCATCCTGTAACCCGTACCTTGAATCGCATTGAAAGTCTGTTTGCCAATGCAGGTTTTACGGTAGCAGAAGGTCCTGAAATTGAGGATGATTACCACAATTTTGAAGCGCTGAATATTCCTGCGCATCATCCTGCACGAGCTATGCATGATACCTTCTATTTTGATGCTCACATGCTGCTCCGCACACACACTTCACCGGTTCAAATCCGGGTGATGGAAGATGCATCACCGCCCCTTAAGGTGATTGCGCCAGGGCGGGTCTATCGCTGTGATTCAGATTTAACGCATACCCCAATGTTTCATCAGGTCGAAGGCTTTCTGGTTGATGAGACGGCCACGTTTTCTGATCTCAAAGGTGTTATCTACGACTTTCTCAGTAGCTTCTTTGAACGTGAACTGAAGGTACGCTTTCGTCCCTCCTATTTTCCTTTTACTGAGCCATCAGCAGAGGTCGATATTGAGTGCGTCATGTGTAACGGTGACGGTTGTCGAGTGTGTGGTCATACTGGCTGGCTGGAGGTATTGGGGTGTGGAATGATTCACCCTGAAGTGTTCCGGCATATTGGTATTGATAGCGAAAAATACAGCGGCTATGCCTTTGGCATGGGCGTTGAGCGGCTTACCATGTTGCGCTATGGCGTTAATGATCTGCGACTGTTTTTTGAGAACGATCTTAGATTTTTAAAACAATTTGCATAATATTTGGTTTCTAGCGATTAGAAATTAGATGCTTGAAACTTTATCAGGAATAACAGATGAAATTTAGTGAAGCTTGGCTGCGTGAATGGGTGAATCCTGATGTGACCACCAGCGAGTTATCTGACCAGCTGTCGATGGCAGGCTTGGAAGTTGATTCAGTGAATCCAGTCGCCCCACTGTTTGAAGGGGTGTTGGTGGGTGAGGTTCTTTCTATAGAGGCTCACCCTGATGCTCAAAAACTTCGGGTTTGCACCGTTGATGTGGCTGGAGATGAAAATCTAAGTATTGTATGTGGCGCGGCTAATGTTGCTACAGGGATGCGAGTGCCTGTAGCCTGCGTTGGCGCTAAACTGCCCGGTGGCTTTAAGATTAAAAAAGCCAAGTTACGTGGGGTTCCTTCCTTTGGCATGATCTGTTCCGAATCTGAGTTGGGTTTGGCTGAATCGTCTGATGGCATCATGCCACTTCCAAGTGATGCGCCTATTGGTAAGGATATTCGCGATTACCTAAAGCTTGATGATCAGGTTATTGAGGTGGATTTAACACCAGACCGAGGCGACTGTCTGAGTCTAACGGGTATTGCACGTGAGGTAGGGGTTATAAACCGCTGTGCAGTGGCTACACCTAAAATTAACCCTGTTGCAGCTGTTATCGATGATGCGATTGAAGTAGAGCTGGCAGCTGCTGATGCGTGTCCTCGCTATGCTTGTCGTGTAATTCGAGGGATTAATCCTATCGCAGAGACACCGCTTTGGATGCAGGAACGCCTGCGCCGGAGTGATATCCGTAGTATTAGCCCTATAGTCGATGTGACCAATTATGTCTTGCTTGAGCTTGGCCAGCCTATGCATGGCTTTGATCTCAACCGATTGAATCGCAACATTATCGTTCGTTTGGCTGAACCGAGTGAAAAACTTGTGCTCCTGGATGGTCAGGAAATTGAGCTTAAACCTGATGCTTTAGTGATTGCGGATGCCAGTAGTCCTGTTGCATTGGCGGGTATTATGGGCGGAGATGCATCGGCGGTTATAGATAGCACGCAGGATATACTGCTTGAGAGTGCCTTTTTTACACCGATGTCCATTGCAGGCAAAGCTCGCGGATATGGGCTACATACCGACTCCTCACACCGTTTTGAGCGTGGCGTTGATCCTGAGCTCCAGGTAAAAGCAATTGAGCGCGCTACAGCGCTACTTGTTGAAATTGTAGGCGGCAAACCAGGCCCCATTATTGAGGCTGTATCTCCTGAACATCTGAACCAGAAACCAACTATTCTTCTTCGTCAAAAGCGAATAGAGCGAATTCTGGGCATAAAGATTGCCGATGATTTGATTATCGATATTCTTACTCGGTTGGAGATGCAGATTGAAGCAACAGATGGTGGCTGGAAGGTAACACCACCCAGCTGCCGTTTTGATATTGCCATTGAGGTCGATCTAATTGAGGAGATTGGGCGCATCTACGGCTATTCCAAAATTCCCATTGGCCATGCCCCATCTAATATGCCGATGTATTCAAAGCCAGAAGTCGCTTTTGATCTACATGCAGCAAAGCAGGTATTGGTAAATCGTGATTATCAGGAAGCCATCACTTACAGCTTCATTAATCCTGAAATTCAAAAGTTACTGGATCCTCAGCAGCAAACTGTAAAATTGGCTAATCCCATCTCTGCTGAAATGTCAGTAATGCGGACAAGTCTGTGGCCGGGGCTTGTGCAGACAGCCAGCTACAACCAGGCGCGTCAGCAAGGGCGCATTCGAATCTTCGAGTCTGGTCTTAAGTTTGTCTTGCAAGATAATGAAATAAAACAAAAAAATACAATTTCATTCTTGGTTGCGGGTGGAGTAGCACAGGAACAGTGGGGGCAATCTGAACAGGAAGTTGATTTCTTTGATGTAAAAGCTGATTTAGAGGCTATATTTACATTAACTGGATGTGCCGATGAGTTTATTTTTGCTCGGGGTGAGCATCCAGCATTACACCCTGGCCAAACTGCAAAAATCCAACGAAATGGTAAGCAAGTTGGATGGCTTGGGATGCTGCATCCAAAACTAGAACAAAAATTAGAGCTTTCAGGGCGTACTTACCTGTTTGAAATGTCCCTGGATGCCCTTTTAGATGGAAAATTACCGGCTTTTGCACCGCTGTCCAAATTCCCATCTATTCGGCGTGATATTGCGTTGGTTTTGGACCAAGATATTGAATTTGAAGCGGTTAAGGAATGCGTCCGACAGGCTGCGCCTAAAATTCTTACAGACATTAAGCTTTTTGATGTCTATACTGGTGAGAAGATAGATTCAGGACGAAAAAGTCTCGCTTTAGGCTTGATTCTTCAGGAAACTTCACAAACACTAACAGACGAGATGGTTGATGAAGTGATGGGCAATATTGTCCGAGCGTTGGGAAAAGATTTAAAGGCATATCTGAGAGAATAAAAATGGCACTGACCAAAGCTGAAATGGCAGAAAAGCTATTCGACGAATTAGGGCTCAATAAACGTGAGGCCAAAGAGATGGTCGAAATGTTTTTTGAGAAAATTAGAGGTTCTCTGGAAAATGGCACCCAGGTTAAATTATCAGGATTTGGTAATTTCGATCTGCGTGAGAAAAAACAACGTCCAGGGCGCAATCCAAAGACAGGAGAGGAGATTCCAATTTCCGCTCGCCGTGTAGTGACCTTCCGTCCGGGGCAAAAATTAAAGGCACGAGTCGAGGCTTATGCTGGACGCGAGTAACAGCTCCGTAGAGTTACCTGCAATCCCAGGTAAACGTTACTTCACTATTGGTGAGGTGAGTGACCTATGTGGAGTAAAGCCACATGTCCTGCGTTATTGGGAGCAGGAGTTTGAACAGCTTAAGCCGGTTAAACGTCGAGGTAATCGTCGTTATTATCAACGACATGATGTTTTAATGATCCGTCAAATTAGGAGCCTGCTATATGAGCAGGGTTTTACCATAGGTGGTGCTCGGCAACAGCTGTGCAGTGATTCCGCAAAAAGTGATCAAAACCAAAGCCAGCAAATCGTGCGGCAGCTACGCATTGAGCTGGAAGAGGTTTTGCAAATCCTCAAACATTAATAGCCCAGCGAGCACCTTCCAAAGGTGATATGTATCGGATGCCGGCATCGTCGTTGAATTCCCCAATCAGCAATTGACTTCTTAGCCCAGTGCGCCTACGATGCGCACACTTCGGAGCGTAGCGCAGCTTGGTAGCGCACCACAATGGGGTTGTGGGGGTCGGAGGTTCGAATCCTCTCGCTCCGACCAATTTAGTGCTTGCTTTACTTTAGCAGGCGCAAACAAATCGTGAATGATTAATCAACTTACTCTAACCTTAGGCGTTAGCATTTGTTTCTCATTCATGATTCTTTCAATGAACTTCATGTTTTCCTCGGTAATCTGAACACCTGGATATCTTTTTCTCTACATTATTAAGAAACAGGTACACTCCACCCATTCTCTATACAATTCACATTATTAAGGTATCAGCATGTCCTCAAAATTAAGCATTCCACTCTCTGAAGATGAGTTGGCCGCATTGGACAATTTTCTGCTTTCAGAGCAGGAGAGTGAGATGATGCCAGTTGATGAAGTACATGGTTATCTGACGGCTCTTGTCGTTAGCCATAGCCAGGCCAGTCAGAGCGAGTGGTTATCAGTGATATGGGGTGACCCTCAGTTTGCTGATGATAAAGAACAAGCTGCTATGACTAATTACTTGTTACGCATGCGAAATGAAATAGTGGAAACACTGGAATCTCATCGCCCTTATGAGCCGCTTATAATAGAAGAAGAGGAAGATGGTGAAGTGGTTGAGGCGTATGAAGGATGGTGTCTGGGTTTTATTCATGCTGTAGCTGATCATCAAGAGTCCTGGGATAAGCTGGCAAAAAATGAGCAGGAACTTCTTACCCCAATTGCCAAAATTGCACTGCTCCTTAGTGAAGAAGAGCCTGATATGGATGATGAGGAGTATGGAGCCTGTATCGAGTTGCTGCCTGGCGCTGTTGCAGGGCTCTATTCCTACTGGGAAGAGTCTGCGCTATCAGAATAACTTTTATTAATTAACCTAATCTGGTTAGCAGTATGGTTTTTGTTGCCAAACACCCTGTGTTATCACGCTAGCTGGACTGTGTACGAGCATAATATATTTGTAGTACGGTTCCGATTGTAGCAACCAGCAGACTCAGTAGAATAATTGGAATAGCCGGATTGTAGCGTGTCATAACCGCAACAACTGGAACCTCTAACATCTCTTTATATCCCAATATCTCATTATCCACAGTGATTTTGTTGTGCCGAACCATTCCATCATGTAATGCCATGGTTAGCAGCTGGGGTTGCTCAGATATTTTTTCCCATACAAATTGTGCAATAAGCACTTCCATTTGTGATTGATACACTCCTTTAAGTGTAAGACGCCCACCATTAATCTGTTGTGGTCGGTAAGGCATCATCTCAAATATTTCACCATCATGTTTGCGTATTAGAATTACGCCAGCCGGTCTATTTTGTCCGCCTTGAATAATAATCTCGCGTTGGCCATTTTCAAATGTTGCGGGCTCATTGTAAGCAATACGCTGCTGGGTAGACTCAGCATTTTTCTGACTGATTTTAAGGATGACTTCGGTGTCTTTTAGAGATCCATCTGGATGATGAGTATTATGAACGGATAAAGCACTGACATTGCCAATGCCTGTGATCAGTGTAGGCTCAGGTGAGAGTGTTGCCTGCCCTGAACTGCCATAAAACCCATCGTAGATATGTGCTGCCATAGTGAGTATTAAAGCGGCATGAATGAAGATCCCAATAAATAATCTTAATTTTCCTGTTGTAGCGCTCTTGATACGAATGAGTGATTCAATAAAACAGGCAACCATGTTAATGGCAAAAAAGCTAAAGGTTATTAGTAAAAGATATAACCACCAATGCACAGTGAGTGTGGGTTGAAAAAAAAATTGAAGGTCAAATGGAAAAAATGGAGGATAAATCTCTGGGTTCATATTCATGACCAGACTTCCTGCTGCAAGATTGATGATAACAATCAAGCAGAGAATGAATCCGGCGTGCCGGTTACCCAAAATTTCTATGATGCGATAAGCCATGATTAAAACTTGTGTATAGAGCGAGTAAAAAAACCTGTCCCAACAAAGGTGATCATGATGAGCACCATGCCAATGCTGTAGAGAGGGATCTTCCATTTACGGAAGCGGGGCAGGTTATCGATATGGAGCAGGTTGCCATAATAGAGCCAGAGTATAACTGACCATAGTATTTTTGGATCCCACATGAAATAGGCACCCCATGCGAGATAACCCCAGATACCACCAAATAACATGGCTAGCGTAAAAAAGATAAAACCATTGCGATTCAGCTGAGTAACAAGTGGCCTATCTTGTATGCCTTGTGAGTTTCCTCTCAGTGCACGAATAGCAAATATGGCATTGATTCCGGCAAGGAACCAGAAGGCATAAGCTGCAAATGAAAAAGGCACATGGATTGGGTACCAAATGGTTCGTAAATAGGCTGTGGGATAACGGATATGGTCGGTAAACACAAAGGTGGTCAGTGCAGCAGTCAGGGCAAGTAGTAATAAGGTGATAAATTCCTTGTTTGATACCTTGTCACGATAGAACATGCCGCAAAAAGTAATCAATACCGATAGTGTCATAAAGGACTCGACTTTATCGGTAAATGGGAAGAAGTCTTTCAAGTAGGCTCGAATACCAAAGAAGATCACGCTAAAACAGCTGAATAGTATGAGTGCTAGGGTTGCTTCGCTACGCCTGTTAAATATGGAAAGTAGTACGGCAACGGCTAATGCAGCCGTGGCAGCAGTAATAGAAAAACCAACAATTGATTCAAGTTCAGACATATCTACCGGCAGATTTTTATAGGTTCGTGACAAAAGCAGATCAAAATATCTGATCTCAAGTTGTTTGTCACGTTAGAGTCTATAATCTGTTATCATATTGCTCCTTTTTTGTCATATTCTCCGATATGACCGGTGTTTTTGTTTCCCCTGACTTGAGGTGTTTTCATGGCTTCCGCTCCTTCGTCCGTCGGTTTTGACCGTTTCGGACTTCGCTCTACTGTTCTCAAAGCTGTTGTAGACCTCGGCTATGAAACACCTACACCCATTCAGGAACAATGCATTCCTCATCTAATGGAGGGGAAAGACCTTTTGGGTCAAGCTCAAACAGGGACAGGTAAGACAGCCGCTTTTGCACTGCCTCTATTGAGTGGCATAGATCTAAAACAACGTGATCCTCAGATTCTTGTACTGGCACCAACCCGAGAGCTTGCACTCCAGGTTGCAGAAGCCTTCCAGAGCTATGCGCATGGCATGAAAGGTTTTCATGTATTACCACTCTACGGTGGAACTGGCATGTCTACCCAGCTTCGGCAGCTCAAACGTGGTGCGCATGTGATTGTCGGCACACCTGGTCGGGTTATGGATCATTTGCGGCGCGGTACTCTGTCATTGAAGGGGCTAAAGACGCTGGTTCTGGATGAGGCGGATGAGATGCTCAACATGGGCTTTGTTGATGATATTGAGTGGATATTTGAGCAAACCCCAGAAAATCGGCATGTAGCGTTGTTCTCAGCAACTATGCCAAAGAGCATCCGCAATGTTGCTCGGAAATACCTAAAAGACCCGGTTGAGATCAAAGTGGCCTGTAAAACTGAAACGGTCACCACTATTGAGCAGCTCCACTGTGTTGTTACGCCTTTTCATAAAATGGATGCGTTAACACGGGTGCTAGAGGTTGAAACGCTGGATGCCATGATTGTCTTTGTACGCACCAAAACAGCAACTGTTGAGGTAGCAGAAAAGCTTGAAGCACATGGGTTCTCTGCTGAAGCGCTGCATGGCGATATGAATCAGACTATGCGCGAACGTACAGTTGGTCGTTTAAAAAGTGGCAAGCTGGATATTATCGTGGCAACAGATGTCGCGGCACGTGGACTGGATGTTGAACGGGTAAGTCATGTTGTTAACTACGACATTCCTAATGACCCTGAAGCTTATGTTCATCGTATTGGCCGCACTGGACGAGCAGGGCGTAAAGGCAAGGCATTGCTCTTTGTCTCACCTCGTGAGCGTCATCTGCTTAAATCCATTGAGCGTGCAACGCGCCAAAAAATTGCACCAATGTCGCTACCATCAGCAGATGATTTGGGTGAGCATCGTATTGATCAATTTATGCAGCTTCTGCGCGATACAGTTGTTAATCAAGATCTGGATTTTTACTATCGACTTATCAGTCGGGTTGAAAATGAACAAGAGATGAGTTCAGTTGATATTGCTGCGGCGCTTACATTTCTTAGCCAACGCGAACGTCCTTTTGTAGTAAAGGAGATAAAATCTCCAGCTGCTAAAAATCGACCAGAAAGTCGATCAGAATCAAAACCGCGTAGAGAGAGAAAGGAGCGGGAGCATGGTAAACCTGAGCAGGATGGAGATGATATACCTCGCATTCGCTATAGAATTGAAGTTGGACGCCAGCATGGGGCAACACCACGGGAAATCGTGGGAGCTATTGCCAATGAGGCGGGCATTCAAGGAAAGCACATCGGTTATATTGGCATTAATGATGCGCACAGCACCGTGGACTTACCCGAAGGAATGCCTAAAGAGATTGAAAAGCATCTGCAAAAAGTTATTGTTTGTGGTCAACAGATACGTCTGTCATGCACTGGCGAGAAAGCAGCCCCGCCAAGATCACAGAAGCCAAAGGGTAAAAAACCACGTACGGGTGTAAAAAAATCCGGGGAAAAAAAGCGCGCTAAAAAAAGAGATTAAGCATATTCGCTTAATAGATGCGCTTCTGAGCTTGTCTCTCTTTCCAGACGTTGGTACTGAGAAACGCCCGCGTTATTCTGAGGTGATTCAGATGCAGCTACTTGCTCATCATTCTGAACTTGTACTACCCTGGCAATCTCAACGCGAGCAACGGCCGCCATTTGGCTAGCCTGAGCGGCCACAGCATGGTCTGTAGCTGAAGGGCTGGCTGGTGCAAGTGCGGCGCGCTGTATGGTGAGTGCTTTTTGAAGATTTTGGTGCGGATCATTTCCTTTTGATATATCAATGGATACATCACCACCAACGGCATAATTAAGGCCGTCAGGACCGCGTTGATATTTATAATTGGCTGCACCGCGTATTAATGAGCCTCCTGCAGCAATATGGGCTGCTTCATGTGCACGCACCTCGCGATCACGACTCTTTAGTTGCTGTAACTCACGCTGAATATTTTGTTGGTTTTCAGTTTCTTGGGGGCTGTTTTTTTTCTCTAACTTGTTAGTAGAGTCTTTGGTGGAATCTATAGAGTTGTCTGAAGTTTGGTCGAGCTTCTGCTTCTCGCTAAATTCTCGTTTAGCAAGCGGGGAAATTCGATATGGTTGTACACCAAATATATCCATAAACCCTGCAATTTTAATTAATACAATTACCTAACTATAAGTATTGGTTCTAAAAACTAAAAGAACCAGTAGATAAAGGAACAAAAAGCACTGAATTACCATGAGTTTTTTGCGATAATTCACATTTTTAGCATCAGAGGACTTAAATTGAGCTCCTCTAATAGATTTTTAATTGAGGAGTAGAAAATGACCCAAGCAAAAACAGGCGATACCGTAAAGGTTCATTACACTGGCACTTTTGATGATGGTATCCAGTTTGATTCATCAATAGGGCAGGATCCACTGCTGGTTAAGCTTGGTGCCGGAGAGACTATTCCAGGTTTTGAAAAAGGACTGGAAGGTATGGCAATTGGGGATAAAAAAACCATTAATATCCCAGCGGTAGAGGCTTATGGTGAACATGATCCTCAGTTAATTCATGAAGTGCCACGTACAGATATACCAGAAGAGATTGATCTAGAAGTTGGCCTTGAATTAACAGCGCAAGGACCAGATGGAAACACTTATGTGTTATCCATAAAAGAAGTCAATGAAGAGACGATTACTGTAGATGCAAACCATCCAATGGTTGGAAAAAATCTCAATTTTGAGTTGGAAATGGTAGATATTGCACCACAAAAATAATTCCTGTTGAATTGTATGGCTATAGCCCGCTGCTAATTAAGCAGCGGGTTTTTTTATGGCATCATTTATTAATGATTGCTTACTATAAAATATAGGATTAAGTGTTCATTGGAATATAGGCTATATTTTATTTACTAAGAGTAAAAAATCTTAATATTTTGAGATTAATGCTAGCTTTGTTAAATATTATTAATAATAAAATGTATTCTTGAAATACAAGATAGCTATGCTATTGAGTGAGGCGATTAATGTCAGATGATGTCCAGCAAACCAATTGGTTGCTTCCAATTATTATTGCCATTGTGCTGGCAGTACCAGGATGGTATTTGTACTATGACACTTCCTCACAATTTAAATTAGATAATAAAAAACACTTATTTAAAACCCAGCGTCTTGAAAAACAATTAGATATAGTTCGTGATAATGCTGCATCTGATTATGCAAATTGGAGAAGACGCTTTCAAGATGCAAATCAAGCCTTGATCGCAGCAAATGCCAAGCTTAGAGGCATTAAAACCGAATTAGAAAGAGCAAGTTTAGAGTCTGCTACTGTTGATGATAAAACAAGCAATGTTGAAGTGGTTCAAACGGATCTTCTAAATCAACTTAAAAGCAGTAATCAATTAAATACAGAACTAACAGCTAAATTAAAAGAGCAAAACTCCAAGGTGGAATTGCTAACAAATGAACTTGCGAAAATAAAAAGCGAATATTCAAACATTCAAAAAGAACTTAAAACCATACAAGCAGCTAACCAGCAAGCCCAACCCCAAGTTGTTCAGAATTTAGAAACACCTAATAGTATGGTAAGCAAGGAAAAGCATCAGGTAATCAATAAGCAGTTGCGTGAAGAACATACACAGCTAAAGCGAGAGTTTGAACGATTGAAAGGGGCTCTTTCTCAAGCTTTGAAAAAGAACGAGGTGGAAATTTTAACGCTTGCAGATGACTCTACGGTTATACGATTACAAAGCAATATTCTATTTGATAGTGCATCAGCTATGTTGAAGGATGGAGCAAAACCAGCGCTGGATCAAATTGCTGTTGCGTTGCAGGATTTATCTTACCGAAAAGTGAGTATAGAGGGGCATACTGATGCCCTTCAGATCATTGGTGTTGGTGAAGGGAAATGGCACTTTATAAGCAATTGGGAGCTCTCTGCGGCGCGTGCGGCCGCTGCTGCACGATACCTTCTTTACTCTAATGAACAGTTGGATGCCACAAAGGTACAAATCGTGGGGCACGGAGCTTATACCCCGGTAGCTGATAATGCGACACCAGAAGGAAGACAGCTTAATAGACGCATAGAGATTCGCATCTTCTCAAATAATCAGTGAGAGAAAACAGAGTAATAAAACGAAAAAACCGGATTCAGTATGCTTACTGAACCCGGTTTTTTAAAAGCAGAATTTTTATTTATTCAGCTTTGGCAATCGTTGCTTTTTCGATCAACAGGGGATACAGGTACCCTGAGCCAAAATCCACGCTTGTAGAGACGGTACCCGTAATAACCACTTCATCGCCAACCTGAGCTGTTTCTTGGCTTGTGACTGTAAGGTCGTTACTGCCTTGCTGTCCTGTACCATCTTGGAGATGAAGAAAATTACGGCTCATGATCCCATTGTTTACTTTTACAACTTTGCCGCGGATTTGAACTTGCTGGCCTTTTAGTTGATTTTTTTCCTGGTAGACTGCCTCAACTGTTTTTGTGGAGGGGCCAGAGGCTAATGTTGCTGCTGAGCCAAAGCAGAGAGCGGCTGCAAGCAGGCAGATACTAAGACGCTTCATGTACGATACTCCTGATGGATAATGTATGTTTTTCGGTGCACTGATCTTACAGATCAACGACTCTGGTGTAAATTAGCATGAATAATATGAATATTGCTCCTGAAAATTCAGAAGCGCCTTATCAATTGCTAACTCCTAACTTTCTATTAGATGCGCTAGAGGCCCAAGGGTTCCAGTGTGATGGGCGTTTATTGGCATTAAATAGCTATGAAAACCGAGTTTACCGAGTGGGATTAGAAGATTCTCCTCCCATTGTGGCCAAGTTTTATCGTCCTGGGCGCTGGAGTGATGAAGCAATCCATGAAGAACATCAGTTTTCAGCTGAATTAGCAGAATTGGAACTACCTGTTGTAGCGCCTGTTAAAGATGCCGGAGGGCAATCCCTCTATCGATACCATGATTTTCGGTTTTCAATCTCACCTAACTGTGGTGGTCGTTGGCAGGAGATGGAAAATCCTGACCACCTTGCCTGGATGGGGCGTTTTATAGCGCGAATCCATGCGGCCGGTAGCACAAAAGAGTTCCAGCATCGTAATGTGATCTCAATTGAACGGTATGGTATTGAATCTTATCAATATATTCTGGCCAATGAGTTTCTTCCTTTTGAACTTGAAACCCCTTACAAATCAATTATTGAGATATTAATTCCGCGTATCCAGTCAGTTTTTGAATCTGTAGCGCCGCTGAAAATGATTCGCCTGCATGGCGACTGTCATCTGGGCAATATACTTTGGACAGATGCCGGCCCCCATTTTGTTGATTTCGATGATTGCTGCATGGGGCCCGCAATACAGGATCTATGGATGCTGCTTTCAGGTGATCGCAGGCAAATGACAATCCAGTTAGCTGATTTGCTGGATGGTTATAGCGAGTTTTATGATTTTGATCCTCGCGAGTTGCATCTGATAGAAGCATTACGCACACTGCGCATGATCCATTATTCAGCTTGGTTGGCCCGGCGGTGGGGTGACCCGGCATTCCCGGCCAGTTTTCCCTGGTTCAATACTCAAAAATACTGGGAAGAGCAGATACTCTCACTGAAGGAGCAGATGGCGCTATTGGATGAGCCTCCCCTACAGTGGCAATTATGAGAATAAGCGCCCCAGCCAGGATTTTCCTTTGCCCCCACCACCTGCTGCGCCGCCTTTTGAAAGTGGACGAGGTTTTTTCGGCCGAACAATAACGTTCTTCAAGCATTGCGCACAGATTTGGCTATAGAGTCCTCTTGACTCTTTTAGCAGTGTTTCTCGATCTCGGACAAAATAGTCGTTTACAGTATTGTTAAATGCATCAGCGATCGCTTGAAAACCCTTGAAGGTATCTGCAATTACAAATTGAGTGGCATCGTTCTGTAGAAATCCCAGCTCTTCAATCATTTGCTGGAATGTCATATCCCCTTCTTTCTGGGTTCCGATTAGACCTTGAAGCTTTATCTTTAGAACCTCACCAAAGCGCTTAAAATAATCTGGTTTATCATCGCTTGGAGCTGTAATTGTGCGATCTACAACAAGCTTTAATTCAGACACGCTCTGAATGAGATGGTAGGTTGTGAGGTCTGAGATGTAATCCCGCATAACAGAAAAATCAATGATTTCATTCGAATATGCAAGAAACTCTGCATTGGAAAACAGTATGGAATAGATCCGTATCCACTCAGTGATCTGTGTAGGTGATATGACGGTAGAGACGCCGAGAGCTGTCCGCTCAAGTTCCGTGAATGATGTATTAGCCGCAGATTCTTCGCGAACAGGAGAAATCTTAAAAACACCTTCCAGATTTGTAATCTTTTCCAGTGCTACACGTACTTTGTCTTCCTCTTCTTCACTGAGGTCTTTGCCAATGGTTGTAAGCTGCTTTAGATACTCTTTTGTTTGAGCCAGCTCAGTTTCAATCATGCCATGTCGAACTTCCATTTGTCGCTCAGCTGAACGATATTCATCGACAAATGTGCGGGCAAGACGTCTTAAGATAGCTTCTTGGTCAGCGGAAATTTCAGTAACCAGGTCTTCTAAAAAGTGACGCGCCTTTTTTGAAAGATCAGGGTCTCCACGATAGTTAAAATGACTTGAAATGACAGCAAGTAGTTTTTTATGCTCAGCGACAGGCAGTATTTTTCGTTTCCAGAGGAACTGAAAAAGCTTGATTACACTAATTCTAAATTTAAACTGTTGAATTAATGAAGGCTCTTGCCCAGTAATGGTGTAATTTGGAAACAGAGAGTAGCTTGAAACTTCTTTATTGGATGTGGATTCTGAATCCGAATCTGCCTCAGCCTCTTTAACGGCTACTGGTGCTGACTCATTAAGCGGCGCTTCTCCAGCCTCAAAAATATTAATGAAAAAGGGTTTTATTGAGAGATACCGGTAATTGGATTTGATCTTTGTGTGGAGTAACTCAATCAGTTCAGACAGGGCTTTAACGTTTTTGAGGGGGAAGTTGCTGTGTTGCTGAAGGATATCTACAACAACCCGGCGTCCATCCTCAATGCGAATAAGCTCATTTTTGTATTGATTAACCAGGCTTTCAGACACCTTGCCGGCATCAGCTTGTTCTTGGCCAGTTCTTATCTCGTGTAGAAACTCATCAGGTGTTTTAGTGCGGAGATAGATCTCTGAAACATCTTTGCTGAAGCGTTTTTCGAGTTGCGCTGCAATGTCAAAATAATTGTCCTGAACAATCACATCTTTAGATTGATTAAGCTCCTCTTCAATCTCTTTTATCAGTGCATCTGCAACATCTTCAATCTTAGTGCTGGCCGCGCTGAGTTTACCCTCCTTTACCAGCCTACGATTTAGTGCAGGAAACTGCATGCTTTTAACCAGATCAGTGACGAGTTGGATGATGCCATCCACATCTCTATCATTGTATTTTTCTACTAATTCTGCTTTAAAATCAGTCTGTTCCATGAGTGCTTTCTGAGTAATTATGATTATTAAGATCGAAAACCTGTGTGAGCAAATCACTTTAGCAGCATTTGCTGATGTTTCAACAATCAAATGCCTGCTCAAAGAATAATATCGACTTCTTTAGATATATTATCTGCCACATTGGAAGGAAAGTCAGCCCTGGTTTTTTATGGGCACAACCCACCAGGTTGTTTTATAAAAATGGCTGAATATATGATCCCCTCCGGCTCATGATAAATCATGAGCCAGAGGGGAGATGGTGATTAGTTTGGGAGGGGGATTTTAGGGTCTTTATTGTTTCGACGATAGATAATGCTCATCTGGCCGATGGCTTGGATCAACTTTGCACCCGTTTGCTCAATGATCTGGGCAGTGATCTCTTTTCGCTCATCACGATCGGCTGCAATGCGGACTTTGACCAGTTCGTGTGCATTGAGCGCAATATCCAGCTCTTCAAAAATGCTTGCCTTCAAGCCGTGCTGACCCACCATAACGACGGGTTTTAAGGAGTGAGCCAAGCCCCTTAGGTGGCGTTTCTGCTGTTCTGTGATCTTCACGTCAGCTTAATCCCAATCCAGTAGGCGCTGCTCACCTTCAAGTGCGCGGATCTCCGTAACGTCCTGTGACATCTCAATAACGCCCCGGTAGTTTTTCTGCTCATCACGAACAGCAAAATAACGGATGTGGATAAAGCGACCACGCATGTTAATCCAGAAATCAGCATGATCCTGTGTGCCTGCTTTAAACTCCTCGAGGATGCGTAAAACCTGATCAACAGATTTTGGCGGGTGGCAGAACTTCACTTCTCGGCCAATGATATTGGCGCTACGGGGGAAAACTCGATCATCGCCCCTGTTGTAAAAAACAACCCGGTCATCCTCGTTTACATAGGTGATGTCAACAGGTAAAAATTTAAATATGAAGTTGACCTGCTCTGGTGTCAGGTAGCCTTCATCAAAGTGGTCAGCATTCTCAATAGAGAAGGGCAGGTCTTTTTTGCGCTTGGGGGTGGATTTCATGCGGCGAGGCTTGGGTGCTTCTTCCAGAATAATCTCCTCTGGCTCAGGCTCAGGAGCCTCGGTAACAGCCGGGTAGGGTGGAGGAGTCTGATCCAGCATCCAGCCAATTTCCTCATCACCGAGGCGCATATCTTCCCACTCTGACTCTTCCAGCATGTTCATTGCATTGGGTAAGAGTCGTTCCTCTTCAACACCAATCAGACGCTGCATCTCTGAGACAACGTAGGGAAACATCTTGACCACAAGGTCTAAATCGTCAGCCTCTAATGCCTGGCGAACCTTTTTTAGCTCAGCCCGGATGTCATCATGAAAGGCCCACATATTTTTACTGGGAGAATCCCATCCATGCTTTTCCAGCATGGGGAAAAGCTGGTTTTCCTTGCGCACATAGTGCAGCTCTACTGTGCAGATTTTGTTAAAAATAGCGAGAAACTGCTCTTTATCCTGCCGGGGATCAAGCTGACTGGCTTGCTTAAAAAGCTTGCGCTGAAGACGATTTTCTTCCAGATAGACCCTAACTGGGTGTCCGGGAGCGAATTGATTAAGTGAGTGTGAGGCAAGTTTCTCATCGATGACGGTATGATAAAAATTAATCACCTGATCATTGTTTTCATACCGAAGATTTTCACGGCCTAATTGGTTAAAAACCGCTGTGACTTCATCACCGGTAAGGCTTTCACAGCTATCAATGAACTGCTGAACTTCCTTTTTAGGGTCGCCACCAGTACACATTTGACGAATGATATCAGTAAGATACTCAACTTTTGTCTCAGTAAGAAATTCACTCATAAAAAACACCGATCCTGCTGTGACCCTGAGGTAGGGCAAAAAAAGGTGGCTATCATAACAGGTTCGGATAAAGACTGACTAATTTAGTCATGTTTTGTGTAATTTAACTCCCTTGCTGCATTTGAGAATTTTATTCGGGATATGAGCGGTGTAGGTAAAAATAGGGTGGGTTGCTGGGTTCGTTAGAGGTTTAATATTGCCAGAGCGCAGAATGTTGGCTCTGGCAATTGCACGCTCAGTTATTACGGTGCGCAGGAAGTAAGGTTGTGGTGACCTATCATCTCGTCATAAACCTCAAGTGCTACAAATACCTTTTGAGCCGCTTTACTTGCGCTCTTATAATTTGCGTGCAGTCCGTCAAGAGTTTCATAGTTGCACCATGCATCAACGAACAAAAAGTTGGAGTTTGGTGCTGTTGCAAATGCTTCATAATATTGACGGCGAACTTCGTTATAGCCTGCTTCATCAATATGGCCTGGCAAAGGAAAGATCTGTAGAAATCTATCTAGATCAAAGCTCTGATAGTGCGGCATACCCATCATAACAATCTTCTCTATGCCATTGGCCTTTGCTGTAGCGATTTGATCATTCATATCGCTGATCATGGTATCAACACCTGCTTGATTAAAAGGCCCCCAAAGAAAAACATTACCCCAGAATGACAGCACCAGGGTTTTGATATGTGACTTGGGTGGAGCACCATTAAGAGCCCAGGTTGTTTGTGTTACTGCCTTTTCAATTTGCCCAGAGCCAGTTGAAGAGACAGCACTAGTTGAGCCAGTGATACTTCTTGTCAGTTAGAGTAGCGATATGATCTACCCAGGTTTTATAGAGGCCACCTATATACCAAATGCCAGCTAGCGGGTGATCTTCAGCAGGCTGTCCATTTTGAAGTGATCCACCAATTACGATAGCCACCTCCATATCGGGTACATCAACTAGTTCTGCCCGAGCAGTAGAAGCGATGGTACATAACATAAAAAACATTGAGAATAGAATGATTTGGGGCGTTGTCTTAACATTACAATAAGTCATATTATTGCTCCATTTTTCCGTTGTTGATTGGCTTTATTCCCTGCTGTTTCCCTAAATTTATTTCCATTAGATATTCTTTGGTAACCTAAATCCTGCTATCCACTGGGAAGTATTGTTGGAAGATTGGCTGGAAATATGTTGATTGAGTCATGTTTAACTCAGTTGACATGATGTCCAATAAACATTACGGCAGTCATGGTAAATTCTTAACCATAAATTAAATTTAAATGAGTATTACGCCATAGTGCCACAGAGATGTATTTACTCAAGTTCCTTCTCATGGATCAGGAAGTATCCTGGTAACTCTAGTATTGGGGATCAATCTATTCCTAAAGTAAGTGAAAATTTAAATTTTACATATAGGCAATTAAAGCAAAGTGGACATAGTGCCGTTATCTATGTTTATGCACAGCGCATGGCCTATCAAGATACCCTGTTGAGCCGAAACATCATCTGATTTTTAATTGAACTCAAGGCTCCAGCACACATTGCGCATGCTTAAATATTGCTATTAGAAATTATACATTTCTTCCTCCTCAATGGAGTGCTAATTCATCAGCTTTATAATTACTGTTATAGACGAGATCAATAGCAAAAAAGACATAATGGCAAGCACTAATTACGTAATAGCTATTGCTGTATGCTAAAGAGGGCAACTTAGATGGCAAAAGTAACAAGGCGAGATGATCAATACGCCCAAAAAATATCAACCAAAATTTGGCATGAGCAGCCTAGTGAGCAAAACCCTTATGTTGCTAAACAGAGCAGGTGTCATGGGTATGATTTGATCGAGTTAGCAAAGGAGCGCAGTTACATTGATGTTTTATACCTGTTGTTCAGAAGTGAGCTCCCAACAAAGGAAGAGGCGGCAATCTTCGAGCAGTTGTTGACTTCATTTATCAATCCAGGACCAAGGCACCCAGCCACACGTAGTGCAATTGTTGCAGGTGTTGGTAAAACTGATCCTGTACATATCTTGCCTATTGCCTTATCTACCATGGGTGGCGCTTTTCAAGGAGCAGGCGAAGTAGAGCCCGCAGTGCGGTTTCTTAGGAAAAATGCAAAAAAACCTTCAAAGCAAGTGGCACTTGGTCTTATAGAGAAAGGCACAAAACCAACAGAGGGTGATTGGTTAATAGCTCCAGGATTTGGTAGCTACTATGGTGGTGTTGATCTAATGGCAGGACAGTTGGCACAGCAAATGGCCTCTCTTCCTGGATGTGGCAAGTTATTAATGTGGGGGAATGAATTAGCCAATGAATTACATGATCAGCAGATAGGGTGGTTAAAAACAGGGGTTGCTGCTGCTGTATTGGCTGATCTTGGTTTTTTGCCCTTTGCATGCGCTGCGCTGTATCAATTGATTAGTGCGCCTGGGTTGCTGGCCCATGGATTAGAATATTGTAAAAAACCAATGACCTCATACCCATTTCCTGAGGATAAAGATTATGTCATTGAAACCAAATAAACAGAATACATCCTTTTGGGATGCACATAGAAATAAGGTTTTTAGTAAGAGAGGTGGGTGGATAATAGGGAAGGGTGTGTTTAACTGTGGTTATGACATGATGCATGATCTTGTTGGTAAGGTCTCCTATATGCAGGTCATGATTTTGAATGCGACAGGCCGATTGCCAGATCGAAAACTAGCAGATTGGTTCGATGCTGTGCATATCTGTCTTAGCTGGCCGGATCCAAGAATATGGTGTAACCAGATTGGTGCTTTAGGGGGCACTATGCAAACCTCGGTTGTTAGTGCAACGGTTGCAGGTGTTTTGGCAGCAGATTCAAAAGGGTATGGAACTAAACCTCTTGTTGCTGGTGTCTCTTTTATTCAGAAGGCAATGGTTGCTCAAGAGAATGGGTTATCTGTTGCTGAGATAGTCAGTGAAGAATGTGCCAAGTTTGGTGGAAAGCCAATGATTATGGGCTACGCTAGACCCATTGCGAAGGGTGATGAGCGAATTGAAGCGATGGAGCGGGTATCCAAAGCGCTTGGCTATTCAGTCGGTCCACACATGAAGCTGGCTTATAAAATAGAAAAAGAACTATTAGCAAAATTTAATGAAAATATGAATATTAATGGGTATATGTCAGCTTTTTTATCTGATCAAGGCTTGACTCCAGAAGAGGTTTATCAAATCTGTGCTGTGCTTGTAACCAGTGGAGTAACAGCATGCTATTTGGATGCTCATGATCGTGCTGGTGGATCCTTTATGCCATTACAGTGTGAGGATATTGAATACCAAGGAAAGCCATTTAGAGTACTTAGTGAATAAAGCTTCAATGTGCAATAGAAATAATTGTAGTGAAACCCATGCACACTGTACATAAAGTGTAGTGATGGCACTGTGTGAGTTTTAACGTGGCGTAGAGGGCCTATTCGCACTACTATAATCGCCCTATAAAATACACACTGATAAACAATGCTATTTTCTCTATATTTACCTGTTGTATAGGTCAAAAAGTTGAATGTTTTCTCTATGGCCTGGAAAAATATACAGAATTATTGTACTGCTTAAATACTGGCAAGAAAATCATAATACATCCCTAGCAATCACTAAGCATTGAGTATTTTCATTCGCGTATTTATGTGAATAACCCTTGTTTTTGTATTGGATTTGCCTATTCTTGATCTTTAACAACCTCTACCAACCACCTGTGACGCATGGGTTAGTGAAACAAGTGTGGTTTCATATATAAGGATTTCAATAATTGTAACTTAGAAGTACTGAAATTCCATTTGGAAAAATATTGGTAAGTCACAGGCTAAACAAAGGATTTATTATTATGAATTCATTTTTTAAAGATTATGTTTTCTGTGCGACACTTTCTTTGCTTTTCTCATTTAATGTAGCTGCAGATCAAGCACAAGAACCTGCAATAATTGTTATTGGTGCATCTTTATCATCAGGAGATCTTCCACTTAATGATGCAGGACAAGGTGTACTTGGTGGTATTTCTATTGGCCTTGGCAGCTATCTCAATTTAGGGCATGCACTTATAAAAAATTCTCAGTTACCTGGGTATGTTATAAATGAAGCCCAAGCAGGTGCCACTACATTTGATCGAACTCACTGCACACCAGAAGGAGAGTGCTATGAAAATCTCTGGCTCAGTTTTGATCACCAGCTTGATCGTGCGCTGGCACGTGTAGGCGTACCGGGCGTTCCAGGTGTATATAATGCTAAATATGTGGTAATTACTCTGAGCAATGATTGCCTGCATGCCAATGCCTTTGGTATTCCTCAAGAGGAGGCTGTTCCATGTACATTTGATGAATTTCAGGCCTCAGTAGATCGACAAATTGCTCTTGGGCAACGCATCTTAAATCTAGGTATGACGCCAATTTTTGATGAGGCTATGTCTATTGAAAAATTGGACCTTGCTACAGCTGGAGCTGTCTCCGGTCTTCTATGGATGATGGATGATGCTTCTTATGTAGAGTTAAATACCCTCCGGTCACAGAGAATCAGAGCGGAGCTCCCTGGTGCGGTACTGCTTAATATTTGGGGTGGCGAATTTGAAACTATCGATGGTATCCACCCTACAGACAAAAGTGCTAGAAAAGCTGCTACGGTAATTGCAAAATTTGTTACAAATTAGGATGTGGCTACTGAAGGCGTGCCAAACCTACAGCCCCTCTATTTTAAATCACAAAATAGAGGGGCAAAATTTTTGGCAGTAAGTGAATTCATATACATAGTTACAACTATGTCACCGGTAGTATTTACCAATGTAGTCTTGTAGCCTGCTGCTTACTATCTCATCAGATAGTCCATATTGCTCAAGACTGTACTTATGTACACCATGTTTATTTTTTGGGTTTTTTGTTAACCATTTGGAAATCCCATTATGTACTTCATCTGTGTATTCATAATCAAATTGGCTACAAATGCCAGCTATTTCATCTTCAGGGCTTTTTATTAGGTCATTGTAGTTAATATGACGAAACTGGTTGCTGTTGCTTTCATTCTCCGTATCCATAGCGCGTTGCGCAGATCGACTTAAAAAATCAATAACATATTCGCCAACATCGTCTAGGCTCACAGAATCAGAATAGAGTCTTCTACATGCTGCCACAAGGCTACAGAATGAAGCTACAGCTTTATTTGGGTCTCTGTGTAGTTGAATGATTTGTGCATCTGGAAATGTCTTTAAAAGCTCAGGGACGAAATAGAGATGTATGGGGGTTTTTAGCACCCATGATCCTTTAGGACCATGCCACTGGAGAAGCTGGAGTTGCTTTTTGTAATATCCATAGACATCGAGCAGCTGATTGCTATCTACACTTCTGAACCAATCCCAATATTCGGGGATATGGAAGTACAGAGGCATGTGTGGAGTAGTTAAGCTATTTTCTATTAGCTTGAGACATTCGTCAGGGCCTTCAGGATAAAGAGTGTGAATAGATTTGAGGCTAGGTGACATATAATCTAGAGTTTTTACTAGCATTTTTGCGTTCTTTATCCTTTCTGGAGAATGTGCTTTTCTAGTATCAGGATAAATTGATGGACAAAGCGCCTCCCACATATAGGGGAAGCGATATCTAGGAGGGTGGGCTAGTAAATTATGGAGTAGGGTAGTGCCGGTTCTAGGGAATCCGAGAATAAATAGAGGTTTATTTATTTTTTCATTTAAGATCTCTGGATTAGCTTTAATCTCGGCATCAATTCTGATGTTATTAGAGACTAAATCAGTAAGCAGCTGTTTAGTAAGGACTCTGCCAACCAAAGTCAGTTGATCTGTTTTGTTCAGTGAATCGATCAGGATCTCTAATGGTCCACTAATGTTAGAGAGGTCTGTATCTTTGATGTTTGTTTTTTTTGCTGCGCTATCTAAAACCTGATCTACAGAAAGTTGTGCAATTTTAACTCCTGTTTTTCTTATAAGGTTACCAAAACCATTTATAACTCTTAATGGTGTTGGTGACTGTGTGCTTGATGAGGTGCTTGTAGTAGTTGATGTTTGCATAGTTTACTTCTTATATGGAGATGAGTTGAAAATGCATTAATAGTAGTGACCTACAGTTTAGCTCTTTAAATGCTGTTCCAGGTTGCTATTTGGTGTGTAGAAAATTTATGCGGGGTGTTCACAAAAGAGTGATACGATGGCTAATATTCTATTAAGTATATCCAACTTATCCAGTATTTCAATGAATGACTCTTACATAAATTATACATCTTATGGGATTCTAAGTTGTATATGTAAATGCCGAGGTTTTATGATGTGAAAATTTTCTATCTGGAGATTATTAATGATGAATAATGAGACACCATTTAGAGGCAAAATATCATTACCCATAAATGGTTCTGAGCTCAGGATAGTTGTAGGTGATGAGCAGGATGTTGTTTTTTTTATGGGTAAAAAAATCACCATAAATAAGCAGATAATACATGGTGATAATGAGGGGGTTGAATTTTGTCAATGTGGGGATGAGGAAGGCGAGGTGATTGTGCTTCTTCCACCTGGTGGTGTCGAGTTTTTTTCTATGTATTGTATTGTTCCATATCTTATTGCCAATGGATTTCGGGTAATTGGAGTGAACGGCCGCGGTGTTGCTGGGAGCTATGGTGGGCTTGAAGGGCTAACTCTTCATCACATGGCAGCTGATGTTGCAAAGGTGCTATGTCAAATAGATGCATCACCAGTACATGTTGTAGGAAATGCATTAGGGAATAGAGTAGCGCGATGCTTGGCGCAAGATTATCCAGAGCTTGTAAGGACGGTTACCTTGGTTGCTGCTGGTGGGAAGATTGCACCAGAGCCAAATGTAATCAAGGCTATGGCATCTCTTTCTTTATTAGGGTCTGAAGATATTAATAAAGAAGAAGCTAGAGATGTGATTAAAAGAACATTTCTTTCTCATGCTTCTAATTCAATAGAGGAAAGCCCAATAGGGCGGCTGCTTCTGCATTATTACAATCACCACCCTAATGCTACAGTGGCTCATCTTAAAGCTGGAGAAACATCTGCTGCTGAATGGTGGACCTCAGGTAAAGCCCCATTATTGGTTATACAGGGGGAAGATGATCAAATTGCACCCCCTGGTAATGGTGAAGTATTAAAAAAAGAATTAAAGGACAGAGTTACCCTTGTAAATATTCGTGGTGCTGGACATGGGCTTCTTCAAGAGAGGTCACGTGAGATTTCTAATATAATCACAGACTATATAGTTTGTGTGTAAAACAGGTACATGATGCATGTGCTATTAATATTTCTTAGCACATGCAAAAATTTTATGATTATTAACGATAGTGATATTTAATCTCTGCATAGAGGCTTCTTTCTGGTAGTGGGTAGTCGCCGGGAATTGAGCCGTTACTTGGTTCATCGGCTTTTTTATCAAATAGATTCCTGGCAGAGACGGCCATTTCCCATGTCCTGCTAGCTGTTCTTTTCCGCAAAGTAAGATCTACAAACGTATAGTCATCAATTTCATCACGAGTGTCTGTTGTATTGCGTCTACGTGCGCCTACCCAGTTAACTTGTGAGGTTATATTCCAGTAAGGTGCAAAATTCCAACCGGCACTAAAATGAAATTGTCGTCCAGGCGCATCTGCCACTCTGGAGTGATTATCTTTATTCTCTGAATGCTGCCAAGAAAAATTGCTGCGTAGTTCAATTTTTTCAGTTACATCCCATTCAGCCTCAAGCTCAAAGCCATAACCGCGTTGCCCTTCAGTGTTTGTAGCGATAGTACCAGCCGGAGTGGCAACCATATTGATGGTATCATCCATATCGTAGTAAAAAAGACTCAATCGAGTATCAAGTTCAAGAAATGGATAATACTCAAATGCCAGTTCCATTGTATCAATGGTTTCTGGATCCAGACCAGAATCGCCTAGTGCAGCAGGATTGTTTATGTAGTAGAGCTCATTAAGAGCTGGTGCTCTAAATGCACGGCCATAGAGGAGCTTAGTGGTTAGAGGCAGTGGCGGCGACCAAACAAGTGCGGCGCGAGGATTGATAGTTTTACCAAAATCTGAGTAGTGATCATAACGAATACCAGCTGTTAGTTCCCAGCCTTTAGCAAATTTCCACTCATCCTGAATCGCTGCATACCAGCGTTCGCGGTCTTGGTCTTTCATATAGATGTTTTCTGTGCCTGTGACATCAGTAAGTGTGCCTATAGTGACACCAGGCCCAAAGTTTTTTTCCTCATTGGTTTCAACTTCTTGCCTAGAGTAGCCAATGCTTGTGCGCCAAAAATGGTTATCCATTCCTTTATACAGCGCAGTTAGATCTACAGTGTAGGTGTGGTCATCAAAGCCAGGATTGCCAAGGATTCCGTCCGGAAAATTGACTGGTCCACCTCCAGCGGTAAAGATATTACCATCAGCTCCAATAATAACGGTTGTATTGGATGGAAAAAGTATGAATTTCCGCTGTACATCTTGATAAACATAGTTAAAACGGGTTTTTAGCTCTAAATCAGGGTGTAAATCTTTATTGGTGTGGCCGATGTCTAGTTGGTAGTACTTGTAATCTTCAGTACCCTCAGGGTCCAGGGCTTGTGCCCCTCCGGGACCAAGGCCACCATCATTCTGGCGCCAATGCCATAGCTCGATGTCCCAGCTTTCATTGCTTACGTAGAGAGAGGTTTCCAGGTATTCATGCTGGTCTTCTATTGGACCGGGGGCCAAAGAGGCTGTTGTACCAAACATGCCATCAAAAGTGCTCTGAAGGTCGCTATCGACTTTTCGATCCCGGTCGCCATTAGAATGAGAGAGTTCTAGACTAAAGACAGTATCCCAATCGCCATATTTGTCACCATGCAGTGCCCATACATCTTGAGTATCAAAAGAGCCTACACGGGCACCAAAGGTGGTGCCATCAATTTCATTAGCATCTTTGGTGACAATGTTGATCACACCTGAAAATGCATCTGCACCATGGACAGCTGAACCAGGACCACGAATAATTTCAAGGCGGGCGATATTGGCAATTGGAGCTCGGAAAGCTCTAGAGAAATTGCCTTCTGTGGGGTATTTAATTGGCAATCCATTTCTTAGTATTAGTATTTCTGGATTTTGGGCGGTATGTATTCCACGGATTGAAATGAGCGGGGCATCTAAAATAGGCCTTTTGGATATATGCAGTCCGGGGACTGATTCCAAAGCTTCAAAGATCGTTCTTGCTCCTATCCCTTCCATTTCGTGGGCGGTGATGACAGTAGCGACTGAAGGGGCATAGCGTGCTGGTTTGCTGTAGCCGGTGGCTGAGATGAGTATCTCTTCATCAAGGAACATCTCCTCCATGGCAAGTTCATCTTCCAGCACTTCATCTGGAAAATCATCGGTAGGAAACGACTCCTCCGGAATATTATCTGTTGCGTAAGTTGTGCTGCAAAGAACTAGGCTTGCAGCGAGGCTTATATATTTTTTTTTCAAGGCTATTCTTCTGTGTTTGTACAGATGCAACAGCGGTTTTATTTTTTAGTTGTTTGCCGCATTGCCTGTGTGGCAATAAAACTATCCCTAGGCGAATTGAGTTCCTATCTCAATGAGTAAGTAAACTACAATTCTGAGAAAAATCAATACTTTTTCGCAATTATTTTTCTTTTTCTTTTTTAGTAGTAAGTTTGGTATGCGTGCTTAGTGGGCTTCCATCTTTCTCTCATCTGCATATGGGATTCAAGATGAGTATGTTGCTATGCATCTAAATTAAGGGAAGATATATAGTAATAGTACTGTGTTAAGCTAAATCTTTGGGTAAGTAACGAGTATTTAATTAGTCGATGGGTATGCAATATTATGGGTATGCAAAAAAAGACAGCTATTGTAACTGGTAGTACAAAAGGAATAGGCAATGGGATTGCCAATGAGTTGGCTGCCAAGGGTTTTAATGTTGTTATCACCAGCAGAAAAGAAGAACAAGCATCAAAGGCTGCAGAAGAGATCAATGCTAAGGGAATAGCGGGAAAGGCAATCGGTACCTATTTTGATTTAGAAAAACCTGAATCAGCTCAGGTATTGCTAAATCAGTCGCTTAATGAATTTGGAAGATTGGATGTTTTGGTTAATAATGCATTAAGCAATAGCTGCGTGCTTCCATTACATAAACTCTCTGATGAGCAAATATCATTTGCGCTAACATCAAATATTACTAATATCTTATTGCTCTGTAGATTGATGCATGACGAACTGGTTAAAACAAAAGGAAATATTATTAATATCAGTTCTGCTGTTGTGAATAGGCACATTGTGGGTATGCCTTTATACACCATTGCTAAAGGTGCTCTTGAGCAGATGACAAAAGTGTTGGCATCTAAATGGGCTGAAGATCATGTTCGAGTCAATGCCATTAATCCCGGCTTTGTAAAGACAAGCGCATCAGCAGATTTCGGGGTGCCTGAAGATATTATTGAAAAAGGACGTGAGTTTCGCAAACGATACCACCCTCTTGGCAGGTTAGGAGAGCCAGAAGATATTGGTAAATTGGCTGCTTTCCTGGCTTCTGATGATGCAATGTTTATGACGGGTTCTATTATTGATTGTGATGCAGGTTATAGCATTCAAGGTATACCGCTAAACCCAGATGACCTTATCACAACTTAACGCCCCAATAACACCTTCATTCGTGAAGCTAATGGTGGAACCTCATCTTTATCCACATAGACATCAATGAGTGTTGGCCCTGGGTGTTGAAGTATTTTTGTAAAATTTAGCTTTTCCAGATCCTCTGGAGATTTAACAGTTACACCCTCTGCCCCAAGTACTTTAGCAAAAGCGCAGTAGTCAATTTCTGGCAGCTCATGGCCAATAGATTCTGCACCACCTAAGCGCTGACCATGTTTAATCATACCCAGTGAGCTGTCGTTTAATATGATAAATATGATGGGGAGTTTTTCTTGCACGGCCACAGTAATCTCTTGGCCTGTCATTAACAGGCTTCCATCACCTGTTATACAGACTACAGGTATCTCTGTTTCATCATCTTCTTTGCTGTTCTCTTTATCACTCAGTAGATCTTTTGCTCCAAGGGCAACGCCTATACTTGCACCAATGGCCCAGCCCATGGCTGCAAATTCAAGACACCCTTCAAAGGTGCTGCTTCGGCCATCACGTTTTCCACCCATGCGCCGATCATTGGGGTGAAGGTAGTGAACAGCCCAGGCTGTGCTATTGCCCGTATCCACTAGGTAGTGAGTGTTTACGGGTAGTTTCTGTGGTAGGTCATGCATAAGCCGTTGAGGTTTTATTGGGGTTGCATTACTGGTATAAGCGGCTTCATTTTCTAGGCTGAAATGGCGAGTAGGGTTGTCTGCCTGATGCCATTCCTTAACAAGCTTATAGTAGCTATCTGGATCCTCAGGTACTACACAGCCGTACAGGTCATGTTTACTGTATTTGCTCAGCTTATTGTACTTACTATCTTCCCCTCTGATTCTGGTCATGAGATAGCTAAAGATACCGGTAACGCCTCCAAGTACATGCATACCTGCCATGGGTGAGCGGGTGAAGTTCTCTTGATTGTCGTCAATGTGGATGAGTTTATCTTTTAGCAGAAGTAGCTGATCCCACCCCTTGGTTGACCATTCACTGATAGTGACACCAATAGCTACTACGGTATCTACTGTTTCAAGTGCTTCTGATGCACTCTCATGACCCGCAAAGCCAAAAATGCCTCGAAATAGCGGTTGAAATGGGCTGACCAAGCCTTTGGCATGCGGGGTGACAATTATGATGGCATCAATTTGTTTAGCCACTTTAAGAATGATTCCAATGGCATCACGGCAGCCATGCCCAATAACGAAGGCAACACTATTTTCGGGGTGAACGATGCGGTCAAAAACCTCATCTACAGTATCGTCTACTTGGCTGATAGGACGGTTCCAATGCTCCTGCGTCAGGGTGTATGAAGGCTCGCTGACAGGGGATTTAGAATTCATTACATCAAGTGGAATACTTAAGTGTGCAGGGCCGGCAGGTGAACCACGAGAATAGAGAAGTGCAGCTGATAGCTTTCTTTCAAATTGTTCTTTGTGTGAAATAAGGGTGTTGTAACGAGTGCAGCTGCGAAAGATACTGACTGTATCTATACCTGTGCAGGATGACTCTTGCATTGCACCCCGTCCAAAGTTTGTTAAAGCTGATTGAGCTGTTATAACTAATATGGGTGTGCGGTTTTCATAAGCAGATGCGACACCTGTTAATAGGTTGGTTGCACCTGGGCCAGTTGTAGCACAGCAGACACCAATCTTGCCGGTAATTCGTGCATAACCTTCTGCCATAAAGGCGGCATCTGTTTCGTGTCGAGCAATAACGGCACGAGGGCCCCTTTGATCTTCAGGGACGTTATTCTCTTCATCGTAACGAGCTTGTCTGGCAAGTGCGTTGTAAAGTGGTTCTATCGCACCACCAGGCACACCAAAGACGTACTTTATAGAGAGTTGTTTGAGGTAGGCAATAAGTAGATCGCCCACTTCAAATATTACTGGATCAGGTGCTTCTGGTAGCTCTTCGTTAGATGCATCTGATATCTCTATTTTAGGATTGCTTTTATGTAGATGATTAATTACTGGATGAGAAGCCATGATATACCTTTTAATATATTTATTGTTCCTTAATCATTTAAGGATGCTTTGTATTTTTAATAAGCAAAATTAACATGGTATGAATGCTTAAAATAACTACACCTTAATTGCATGCCTGTATTTCATAACAGGCTTGCGACACTGATTTTGGAAACCTTTAGCGTAACTTTTAATATATTAAGAAAATAAATGGCTTATAAGGAACTTAATTACTAATAGGGAATTGCTTTACTATTCAGCGGTAGAAAAGCATGTCATGTTTTGCAGTCTGGTAGTTTATATAGCTAGATAGTGAGGATTAGTGTTTAGGGTGGCAAGCTAAGCAGAGTTCTTCTGTATTGAGACGTAGCAGCATTCTTGTTTCAACGTGCATATTGTGGCAGGTGATACATCCTATTTTACCGGCAACCAGTGGTAGCTCTCCTGTTCCATCTACTCCAGGTGGCACACCTACAGCATGGTCAGTTCGTCCTCCTTTTTCATGGCACTCGATACAGAGTGTGGTAACCGGCTTTACTAAATCACTACCATCAGATGCAGGTTTGGATGTCAGATGGCAGTCTGTGCAGAGCTTATGACCAACAAGCTCTGCCCAGCTTGTATTGGCAAATAGTATTGCAAGCAGAAGAAAGAAGAGGCTGATTGTTTTGTGCATGGGATTGGGTGTCTGGTTTTCTAATATTAACTCGAATACTAGTTAGTATAGGTGGTTTTTATGTAATTACTCTTCACGAATTTTATCTTCCCACTCAGATGCTCGTTGCCCTATTTTATCTGAGTTTAAGGTTGTCAGCTTGCCTTTATGAACAACCTGTTTGCCCGCAATCCAAACGTCGCTCACTTTATCTCTCCCGGTGGCATATACCAATTGGGAGATTGGATGGTACATGGGTTTGGTTTCAGCATGATTAAAATCAATGGCAGTAATATCTGCTGATTTGCCTGGCTCCAACGATCCAGTTTGGTCATCAATGCCCAGTGCTGTTGCGCCGTTTAATGTGGCCATGCGCAGTGCTGTATGAGCCGGGATGGCACTGGCATCCTGTGCGACACCTTTTGCCAGAAGCGCGGCTGTTCGCATCTCGCTGAACATATCAAGATCATTATTACTGGCTGCACTGTCAGTGCCAATAGCAACATTAACGCCTGCTTTAACCAGCTTGTCTACTGGGCAAAAACCGCTGGCCAATTTTAGATTTGATTCGGGGCAATGTATGACATGTGCGCCTGATTCAGCAACTGTACTAATCTCATCGTCATTCAGATGTGTCATATGCACGGCAGCCAGGGAAGGCGATAGTAGCCCAAGTTTTTGTAGCCGCTCGATTGGCCGGGTGCCAAATTGTTGCAGTCCTTGTTTAATCTCATCTTTAGTTTCATGAACATGCATGTGGATGGGAATATCCATTTCGTCTGCCAGCGTTTGAATATGTGCCAGTGGTTTATCTGAAACAGAGTAGGGGGCATGGGGGGCAAAGGCTGTTTTGATTAGATTGTGGCTTCGGTATTGATCATGCACCTCAAGCCCGCGGCGCAGGTAGTCATCTGAGTCTGTTGCCCAGGCTGATGGAAAATCAATAACAATGAGGCCAATAGTAGCTCGCATCCCGGCTGCTGCGGCTACTCTGGCTGTGACTTCAGGAAAGAAGTACATATCATTAAAACAAGTAATGCCACCTCGTAGCATTTCAGCCAGTGCCAGCTGGGTGCCATCTGCTACAAACTCTTCACTGACCCATTTTCCTTCGGCAGGCCAGATGTGATCATTTAGCCAGGTCATCAGTGGCATATCATCTGCCAGGCCGCGTAACAGAGACATGGCTGCATGAGTATGCGCATTGATCAGGCCGGGGATTAAGGCATGATCAAGAAGCTCTTCAGTGGTGTTGGGTGTGTATTTCTGCGTTGCTTCAGAGGTGGGCAGAATTTCAAGAATGCGGCCATGCTGTATAGCCAGGCTGTGGTGCTCTAATACCAGATTTTCTGGGATTACAGGAATAATCCAGCGGGCGTTAATCAGGGTATCAATCTTCACAATATGACAGCTCCAAAGTTATAAGTGACATGTAGTTCGGCTACCTCTGTGGCAGAATAGTCAGAATTTGCCATGAGATACCTAAAGATGGAAGCACCAATGCCAAATATTCAAGTTCATGCAGATAATGCTGTTGTCTGGCAAGATGAAAATCTCTACTTACTAGACCAACGCATTCTGCCACTACAGACTGAGTTTATCAGACTCACTACTGTGGAAGAGGTCGCCAATGCTATTCGTGACATGGTAGTGCGTGGTGCTCCAGCAATTGGCGTTACAGCTGCTTTTGGTGTTGTTGTCGCTGCTCGGAATGCATGGGAAATGAAGGAGGCAAGATGGAAATCTACCATTGCAGCTGATTTAAGCACATTGGCCATGTCACGCCCTACGGCGGTTAATTTGTTTTGGGCATTAGATCGTATGCAAAAAGTTATTGCAGAGATTGGCGCTGATAACCCAACCCCAAGATTGCTGGCAGAAGCTCAGGCAATACATAAAGAGGATATTGCTGCTAACCGATGTTTGGGGGATTTAGGGGCAGATCTTATTAGCGAGCCAACAGCTGTCATCACCCATTGTAATGCGGGCGCGCTTGCTACAGGCGGTTACGGTACGGCGCTGGGTGTGATTCGTAGTGCCTATGCCGCAGGAAAGATTACGCAAGTCTACGCCGATGAAACACGTCCGTGGCTGCAAGGTTCCCGCCTCACGGCCTGGGAACTTCAGCAGGATAATATTCCTACCACATTGTTAATAGATGGGGCTGCAGCCAGTCTGATGGCCCGAGGTGGTATTGGCTGGGTCATCGTTGGCTCTGATCGTATTGCTGCCAATGGCGATGTCGCCAATAAGATTGGAACCTATGGTTTAGCTGTGGCTGCAAAACATCATGGTGTCAAAGTGATGATTGCGGCACCTACTTCCACTGTTGATATGTCTGTGGCTACCGGTGCTGATATCCCAATTGAAGAACGCGATGCTGCTGAAGTGCTTAGCTGTGGCGGAAAACAGCTGGGTGCCTCTGGTGTGAATGCCTGGAATCCGGTGTTTGATGTGACCCCAGCCAGCCTGGTGGATGCTATTGTGACAGAGAAGGGTGTTGTGCTTCAGCCAAACACAGAAAAGATGGCTAATTTAATAGGTTAATAATCTCAGACGGCCTGAAAGCCGTTTTAAGCCGTTTTAAGTGTGCAGGGCTATCTCAGGGTGTGTTAGAATTCTGCTTCCTTATTTAAGCACCAGCTGAGTAATATATGACCGAATTCGCGAAAGAAGTTTTACCGGTCAATCTCGAAGATGAGATGAAGCAATCCTATCTGGATTACGCCATGAGCGTGATTGTAGGACGAGCTCTCCCAGATGTAAGAGATGGCTTAAAACCCGTACATCGCCGCGTGCTTTATGCGATGAATGTATTGGGCAATGACTGGAACAAACCTTACAAGAAATCGGCTCGTGTCGTTGGTGATGTTATCGGTAAATATCACCCGCACGGTGATACCGCTGTTTACGACACCATTGTCCGCATGGCTCAGCCCTTTTCAATGCGTTACATGCTGGTGGATGGGCAGGGTAACTTTGGCTCGGTCGATGGTGATGCACCAGCCGCCATGCGTTACACCGAAGTACGCATGGCCAAGATCGCCCACAGCATGTTGGATGATCTGGATAAAGAGACAGTCGATTTCTCTGCCAACTACGATGAATCAGAACATGAGCCTGTTGTACTGCCTGCCCGGGTTCCCAACCTGCTGGTCAATGGCTCTTCTGGTATCGCGGTGGGCATGGCCACCAACATTCCCCCTCACAACCTTGCCGAAACCGTTAATGCCAGCATTGCACTGATTGATAACCCTGAAATCACTATTGAAGGGTTGATGGAGCATCTGCCGGGACCAGATTTTCCAACGGCTGCGTTCATCAATGGTGCCCGCGGCATACATGAGGCCTATCATACTGGCCGTGGCCGCATCTACATGCGCGCCCGCACAGAGATCGAAACCAATGAGGCCAATGGTAAACAGACGATCATTGTTCATGAGCTGCCCTATCAGGTAAACAAGGCGCGCTTGCTGGAGAAGATTGCTGACCTGGTCAAAGAGAAACGCATCGAAGGCATTACTGAGCTACGGGATGAGTCTGATAAAGACGGCATGCGCATGGTCATCGAACTGCGCCGTGGAGAAGTGGCTGAAGTTGTACTGAATAATCTCTTCCAGCAGACTCAGTTGCAGAGTGTGTTCGGCATTAATATGGTGACCCTGGTCGATGGTCAGCCACGCCTACTCAACCTGAAACAAGTTCTGGAATATTTTATTCGTCACCGACGTGAGGTTGTCACCCGGCGAACAATCTATCTGCTGCGCAAAGCAAGAGGCCGAGCTCATGTGTTGGAAGGTTTGGCTGTTGCACTGGCCAATATTGATGAGGTTATCGCGCTCATAAAGGCTGCCCCCAATCCGACTGAGGCAAAGGCAGGGTTATTGGCTCGTCTTTGGAAATCAGGTGCTGTAGAGGCCATGATTGGCCGAGCAGGAGCCGAGGCTTCACGCCCTGAAGAACTGGGTGCCGAATTTGGTCTCACCGAACAGGGCTATCGATTGTCGGAAGTTCAGGCCCAAGCCATTCTAGATCTGCGTCTGCATCGCCTCACCGGGCTTGAGCAAGATAAAATAATCAGTGAATACAGTGAGATACTTGAGAGAATTAAGGATCTACTTGATATTCTCTCCAGCGCTGATCGCTTGATGAGTGTGATCCGCGAAGAGCTTTGCAGCATCCGAGACCAATTTGGTGATGATCGCCGCACCGAGATTATGCAAACCAGACTGGATCTCAGCCTTGAAGATCTGATCACTGAAGAGGATGTGGTCGTCACGCTCTCACATGCTGGCTATGCCAAAGCCCAGTCACTGGATGTCTATCAGGCGCAACGCCGTGGCGGCAAAGGCAAATCTGCAACCAGCACCAAGGAAGAGGATTTTATTGATCAGCTATTTGTGGCCAGCACCCACGATACCGTGCTCTGTTTTTCAAGCAGAGGTAAGGTCTACTGGTTAAAGGTTTATGAACTTCCTCAGGCCGGCCGTGCTGCGCGTGGCAAGCCGATGGTCAATCTATTGCCGCTGGAAGAGGGCGAACGCATCAATGCTGTGCTGCCGGTGCGCGAGTACTGTGATGACAAGTATGTCTTTATGGTTACCAGCTCTGGCACGGTTAAAAAATCCCGTCTGACTGATTTCTCACGGCCTCGTGCCAATGGCATTATTGCCGTTGATCTTCGTGATGATGATCAGCTGGTTGGCGTTGCCGTTACTGACGGCACTAAAGATGTCATGCTCTTTACCAGTGCTGGCAAGGCCGTTCGGTTTGATGAGAGCCACGTTCGTCCTATGGGGCGCACCGCCTGCGGTGTTCGCGGTATTCGTCTGGCTGAAGATCAGCAAGTTATCGCACTCATTATTGCGGATGACGGCATGGTGCTTACAGTTACAGAGAATGGTTTTGGCAAACGCACAGCCATTGAAGATTATCCTGTACATGGTCGTGGTGGTATGGGTGTTATCTCTATTCAAACCAGTGAACGTAACGGTTCAGTGGTAGGTGCAGTCCCTGTACAGGAACAAGATGAAATCATGCTCATCACAGATGGTGGCACACTGGTTAGAACGCTTGTTGATGATGTCTCTATCGTTGGCCGAAACACTCAAGGCGTGAAGATGATCAGCCTGACCAAAAAAGAGAAGCTGATCGGGATTGCTCGCATCGAAGGACTGGATGATGAGTCTGAAGAAGAAGCCGATGAGACCATTGTCGAAGCAGATAGCGAATCTTAAATTCTAAATATAAACAATATATTAAATAGCATTCTTAAAGTGGAGACTTATTATGGCGCGAACTTTTAATTTCAGTGCTGGCCCGGCAGTATTACCTGAAGAGGTCCTTCGTCAGGCGCAGGAAGAGATGCTGGATTGGCACGGGAGTGGCATGTCTGTCATGGAGATGAGCCACCGTGGTAAAGAGTTCGTATCCATTGCGGAACAAGCTGAAGCTGATCTGCGCGAACTGATGGCAGTGCCGGATAATTACAAAGTGCTGTTCCTACAGGGTGGCGCTTCCAGCCAGTTCGCTATGGTGCCTCTGAATCTGATGCGTGGAAATCCAACCGCAGATTATATTAATACCGGTGCCTGGTCTAAAAAGGCCATTGCTGAAGCAAAGAAATTCTGTGAGGTGAACGTTGCTGGCACAGCTGAGGAATCCAGTTTTACAACTGTACCTAGCCAGGAAGAGCTGGATCTTAATCCAAACGCGGCCTATCTTCACTTCACCCCCAATGAGACCATTGGTGGCGTTGAATTCCCATATCTGCCGGATGCTGGCAATGTGCCACTGGTTGCAGATATGTCATCAAATATCCTCTCTCGCCCGATTGATGTCTCAAAGTACGGCATTATCTATGCAGGTGCTCAGAAGAACATTGGGCCTGCCGGGTTAACGGTAGCTATTGTGCGTGAAGATTTGATTGGTGAGGCTGTTCCAGGCACTCCAGCCATGTTTGATTACAGTGCACTGGCGGGTGCGGATTCCATGTACAACACACCACCTACCTATGCCTGGTATCTGGCTGGTTTGGTTTTCCAGATGTTGAAACGCAAAGGCGGTTTGACGGCGATGGCAGAGATCAATCAGCGTAAGGCAAAGGCGCTGTATGACACTATTGACGGTTCTGACTTTTACGCCAATCCCGTCGACATTAATTGCCGATCACTGATGAATGTACCTTTTACACTGGCTAATGCTGATCTGGATACCAGCTTCCTAGCTGAAGCTAAAGAGGCTGGATTGGTCACCCTAAAGGGACATCGTTCTGTGGGTGGCATGCGAGCCAGTATCTATAACGCTATGCCAGAAGAGGGTGTGCAGGCCCTAATAGATTTTATGGCTGACTTTGAAAAGCGTAACGGTTAAACCAAAGATGGGCAGAGTGGGTACTTGGTTTGTGCCCACAAATATAAAAACATATAAACATTCTTTAAATACAACTGAAGAGTGGCGGGGATTTATAAAATAATGCATAAAATACTGACGCTGAATAATATCTCAGTAGCTGGATTGGAAAGGCTGCCACGGGATAGCTATGAGGTTGCTTCTGAGATCGCCCACCCAGATGCTGTACTGGTGCGTTCATTTAAGATGCACGACATGGATGTGCCTGAGACAGTAAAGGCTATAGGTCGCGCGGGAGCAGGAACAAACAACATTCCAATTCCTGCAATGAGTGAACGTGGCGTAGTGGTTTTTAATGCCCCTGGTGCCAACGCCAATGCTGTTAAAGAGCTGGTAGTTGCAGGCATGCTCATTGCTGCCAGAAATATTGGCCAGGCCTGGTCATATGCTCAGGGGTTGAGTGGTGATGATGCCACTATTCACTCCCAGGTAGAGAAGGGCAAAAAACAGTTCGTCGGATTTGAACTGCCTGGCCGTACACTCGGCGTAATTGGTTTGGGTGCTATTGGGGTGCAGGTTGCGAACGCTGCCCATGCATTGGGTATGAATGTTGTGGGTTTTGATCCTACCATCACCGTGCAGCGTGCCTGGCAGTTGGAGGCTGGGGTTGAACAAGCAGTCAGCGTTGATGATCTACTTTCAAAGGTTGATTTTGTAACGGTTCATGTTCCGCTGATGGAAGAGACCAAGCACCTGATCAATACGCAACGCATAAAACTGATGCGCAAAAACGCTGTTGTACTCAACTTTGCACGAGATGGCATTATTGATGACGATGCTGTTTGTGCGGCTATGGATGAAGGACATCTTTATGCTTATGTCTGTGATTTTCCGACCAATCAGCTGAAGGATCATCCTCGAGTCATTGCCTTGCCACATATTGGCGCCTCAACGGGTGAAGCTGAAGATAATTGTGCCATTATGGTTGCGAATCAGGTGCGTGATTATCTGGAAAACGGCAATATTCGCAATTCGGTCAATTTTCCAGAGATTAATCTCCCACGTACTGAAGGACACCGTATTGCCATTGTGAATAGTAATGTGCCTAATATGGTGGGCCAGATTTCTACTGATTTGGCGCAGGAAGGATTGAATATAATCGACCTGTTAAACAAATCTCGTGGTGATATTGCTGTTACACTGCTGGATGTTGATCAGAAGCCATCGCAAGATACCCTGGATCTGATCCGAAATATTGATGGCGTGCTCTCTGTGCGCAGCCTGTAACGATAAACAATCTATTGATCCGTATGAGCGACGACGAACAACTCAAAGCTATAAGGAATAAGATCAACTCACTGGATGAACAGATCCAGGTGTTGATCAGTCAACGAGCTGCTGCAGCTCAAGAGGTAGCACGGATCAAACTGGCTGCAAATAGCCAGGCTGAATTCTACCGCCCGGAACGTGAAGCCGATGTGCTGCGCAAGGTTAAAGGTCGAAATCAGGGGCCGCTAGGCGATGAAGAGATCGCTCGCCTGTTCAGGGAGATTATGTCTGCTTGCCTGGCACTGGAAGAGCCGATGAAGATCGCCTTCCTTGGTCCCAGTGGTACCTTTACCCAGGCGGCGGCACTGAAGCATTTTGGTCATTCAGTACAAACCCAATCAGTGGGGGCAATCCCTGAAGTTTTCCGGGATGTGGCATCGGGTGCATGTCACTATGGTGTCGTACCCGTAGAAAACTCCACTGAAGGGGTCGTTACCCATACTTTAGATATGTTCCTTAGCTCGCCTTTAAAGATCTGTGGTGAGGTTTCCCTGCGCATTAATCACCATTTGTTAGGTGTAACCAAAGAGATAGGGCAGGTGCAGACAGTCTATTCTCATCAACAGTCATTGGCACAGTGCCGTGGCTGGCTGGATCGCAATCTGCCACAGGCAAAACGGGTAAGTGTTGGCAGCAATGCCGAGGCGGCCAAAATAGCTGCAACGGATCCTCAATCAGCTGCCATTGCCAGCGAAGCGGCTGCTGAGATTTATGGACTCAAAATACTCTCTCAAAGCATTGAAGATGAGCCCGGCAATACCACTCGTTTTCTGATTATCGGCAAGCAGGATGTACCCGCTTGCGGTGTTGATAAAACCTCTCTGTTATTAGCTACACGTAATATTGCTGGGGGGCTGCATCAATTGCTGGCCCCATTAGCCGAACATGGCGTAAGCATGACGCGCATTGAGTCACGGCCTTCCCGCAGAGGCAACTGGGAGTACGTCTTTTTTGTGGATATCGATGGACACAAAGATGACGCTGTTGTTGCGCAGGCACTTGAAAATCTAAAGAGCAAAGCGCAAGTCTGCAAAATCCTGGGATCCTATCCAAAAGCAGTGCTTTAATGCTGTGGCAGATTGCAAATTAATAGCAATAGAATAACTTATACAGCGCTCTGCTCATGCCCTTGTGATTTTTCTGCTTTATTGATTCTCCTTTACCGATGCAAAAAACAACTGACAACCTATTTCTGAAATATACCGCTCCTGGCATTTCAGGTCTGCATCCTTATGTACCAGGCAAACCCGTCTCTGAACTAGAGCGTGAGCTTGGTATTTGCGATTCAGTTAAGCTGGCTTCTAATGAGAACCCCCTCGGTGCTAGCCCCATGGCGAAAGCTGCGGTTGCTGATCTGTTGGGCGAGCTTGCACGCTACCCGGATGGTGGTGGATTTGAATTACGCAAAGCGCTGGCTAAATTTCATACTGTTGAAGCCGATTCAGTCACGCTTGGAAATGGCTCAAACGATGTGCTTGACCTGATTGCCCGTACTTTTTTGGCGCCAGGCTCTGAGGCTCTGTTTTCTGAGCATGCCTTTGCAGTTTATCCCATCTGTACCCAGGCGGTTGGAGCTACCGCTCGAGTGGCTCCGGCGCATGATGGTACACATGGCCCGAGATATGGCCATGATTTAAAAGCAATGCGGAAACTGGTGGGCGAGAAAACCAGAGTTATCTTTATTGCAAATCCAAACAACCCAACAGGCACCTGGGTGGCTAAAGATGAACTACATCAGTTTATTGATAGTTTGCCGCCAAAGGTTATTGTGGTTGTCGATGAGGCCTATACTGAATATGTAAAAGAGGATGCTTTTCCTGACGCTACCCAGTGGTTGAGTCAATATCCGAATCTTATTGTGACTCGGACATTTTCAAAGGCCTATGGGCTGGCGGCATTGCGTGTTGGTTATGCTTTGTCCCATCCAGATGTGGCAGAGCTGTTAAATAGGGTGCGGCAACCCTTTAATGTGAATGCACTTGCATTGGCTGCTGCGCATGCTGCGCTTGATGATCGAGAACATATTGAAAAATCTGTCGCAGCTAATAGTGCCGGAATGAAACAATTGACGGCCGGATTTGAAAAATTGGGGCTGGATTACATCCCATCCGTCGGCAATTTTGTCTGTGTTAATGTGGGGCGCTCAGGTGCTGAAGTGGATGCCCAATTATTACGCAAAGGCTGCATAACGCGCCCCATTGGCGGTTATGGTTTGCCCCAGCATCTTCGCATTACGGTAGGATTGCATGATGAAAATCAACGATTTCTTCAAGCCTTGGAGTCTGTGCTGAAATGAAGATACAGCGCCTTGCCATCATTGGTGTTGGATTAATTGGCGGATCTTTGGCGCAAGCCTTGCGCAAAGCTGATGCCGTTGTCGAAGTGGTTGGCTGCGGCCGTGGAAAACCTAATCTGGAGAAAGCGGTCGAGTTGGGTGTTATTGATCGCTACACCCATGACATAAGTAAGGCGGTTGATGGGGCTGACATGATTTTTGTCGCTGTACCGCTTGGTGCAATGAGATCTACCTTCCAGGCTATGCAAGGGCATCTGTCGCCCAATGCGATTATTACGGATGGTGGTAGCGCCAAAGCAAGCGTAGTAAGAGATGCCACAGAAGCTTTTGGCGAACTGCCGACTAACTTTATTCCAGGACACCCTATTGCCGGAACAGAGCACAGTGGTGTTGAAGCAGCCTTTCCAACGCTCTATCAGGAACGCCGTATTATTCTTACTCCACTGAGTACAACAGCCCCAGAAGCATTGGCTAAGGTAGATGCCATGTGGCGGCTTTGCGGTGCTGATGTGACACACATGGATGTTGAGCATCATGATGAGGTGCTGGCAGCAACTAGCCACCTTCCACATATGTTGGCTTTTAGCCTTGTCGATGCCTTAGCGCAGATGAAAGAGAATGATGAGATCTTCCGTTATGCAGCGGGTGGGTTTCGGGACTTTACTCGCATTGCTTCCAGTAACCCGGTTATGTGGCGGGATATCTGCCTGGCAAACCGAGATGCACTGGGCATGATGTTGGAGTGCTTTGCTGCTGAACTGACCAGCCTCTCTGAGATTTTACGAGAAGGTGATGGAGATCATCTGCTTGAGATATTTGAACGCGCCAAGGCTGCCCGCGATCGATTTACAGATGGAACAGAACGCGACCAATAATATCGCTCTATTTAAGCCCTTTTTCAGGATTACTAAAAATTGAATTCATCCAACACTGTTACCTTTAACGTAAAACCTGGCGGCAAGCTGCAAGGTAAATTGCGTGTCCCAGGCGATAAATCTATTTCCCACCGTTCCATTATGTTTGGCTCACTGGCTGAAGGTGTCACCCATGTAACAGGCTTTCTTGAAGGGGATGATGCGCTGGCAACACTCAATGCCTTTCGTCAGATGGGTGTCGAAATAGAGGGGCCAGATGAAGGTCGGGTAACGATTCATGGGGTTGGCATGCAAGGGCTTCAAGCACCGAAAGAGCCACTTGATGTTGGAAACTCTGGCACATCCATGAGACTGCTTTGTGGTCTGTTGGCAGGACAGGGGTTTGAGGTGACGCTGGTAGGGGACAGCTCTTTATCAGGTCGCCCCATGCGAAGAGTGACAGCGCCACTGCAAGAGATGGGCGCAAATATTGAAACGACAGAGGCAGGGACTGCACCACTGATTATCCATCCAGTTGATCATTTGCAGGGCATTGATTACACAATGCCTGTCGCTAGCGCGCAGGTAAAGTCATGCCTGCTTTTAGCAGGGCTTTATGCCAAAGGAGAGAGCAGCACCACAGAGCCTGCTCCCACGCGTGACCATACTGAGCGCATGATGAGTGGATTTGGCTACGATATCCAACGAGAAGGCCCTAAAGCAACGATTTCTGGTGGTGGTTGCTTTAAAGCATGTGATCTAGATGTTCCTGCTGACATTTCATCGACTGCTTTTTTTCTGGTTGGAGCAGCTATTGCTGAAGGCTCAAATTTAATGCTGGAGCATGTGGGTATCAATCCCACACGTATTGGTGTGATCAATATACTCCGTGAAATGGGAGCAGACATTGAGGTGCTCAATGAACGTGATGCGGGTGGCGAGCCTGTTGCAGATCTGCATATCCGTTCCAGTAAACTGAAGGGGATCAAAATCCCTGAAGATCAGGTTCCCCTGGCTATTGATGAATTTCCCTCGTTGTTTATTGCAGCCGCATGCGCTGAAGGCGAGACCGTTCTCACCGGCGCTGAAGAGCTGCGGGTAAAAGAGAGTGATCGTATCCAAGTGATGGCTGATGGTTTAATTGCGCTGGGAATTGATGCGCAACCAACGCCAGACGGCATGATTATCAAAGGTGGGCAGATTCAGGGAGGAACAGTAGACAGTCATGGTGACCATCGTATTGCTATGTCGTTTGCAATGGCAGCACTTCGTGCATCAGGCGACATTACCATTACAGATTGCAGCAACGTAAACACCTCATTCCCAGGGTTTGTTTCACTAGCAGCAGAAACAGGTCTGAATATCACATCATCATGATCCCTGTTATTACAATCGATGGTCCCAGTGGTTCAGGCAAAGGCACGATCAGTCGCCTAGTAGCAGAGCATCTGGGTTGGAATATGCTGGATAGTGGCGCTATCTACCGCGTTTTGGGGCTTGCTGCTGAAAAAGCAGGGATCACTGCACAACAAACAGCGGAGCTGGCTGCATTGGCCAGGG
>Ga0316192_10000004_pt1 | contig 130721 bp, 110 predicted proteins | sample MerIslwburrow_MG_FD_204931 | JGI IMG/M metagenome (GOLD analysis project Ga0316192, IMG submission 204931) | Coastal sediment microbial communities from Maine, United States - Merrow Island worm burrow | ecosystem: Environmental > Aquatic > Marine > Coastal > Sediment | place: USA: Maine...
TCGATGACGGCGGGTAGCTCAAAATCAGAGGTGTTTGAATCGGCGGTGGATAATTTGCTCAGGCGGGGATTCCCTCAGGTGGGAGAAGCTTTGAAACGGGCGAAGATTGAGGCGATGGTGAAGAATCCGGATAGGGATAATTCGATTGCGACGATGCATCTTTTAGGCTTACCCAGTCTTGAATTAATAAAATAAAGCAAATCCAAAGAATAATTATTTGTTGCAGACTGTAGATGATTTGGCCCGTTAAGTTTTGAGAAATTCGTGCCTGTTATCAATTGATGATTTGTATATGTTGCACTTGAAAAAAAAGAGTTAAGTTCTACATATTTTTCTTATTTTTCTTTTACAATAACTTGATTATGGATCCAGTTAGTCAAGCAGTTGTGGGTGCGGTAGTTTCAGGAATAGCTGCCAAGAAAGAGGATATGAGGTCTTGGCTTGCCATAGGGGCGCTGTCGGCCATGTCGGCGGATTTGGATATTTTGATTAGTTCAAGTGATGACCCTCTTTTGAATTTGACTTTTCATCGGCATTTCACACATTCACTCGTTTTTGTTCCTATAGGGGCATTGATCTGTGCTTGTGTATTGTCTTTTTTGTTGAGGCAATCTTGGAAAAGTATTTATCTCCCTGCATTTTTGGGATATGCCACCGCGGGTCCTTTAGACGCTCTCACCAGTTATGGCACTCATTTATTTTGGCCCTTTACTCAAGAGCGCACGGCTTGGAGTGTTATTTCTATAGTTGATCCTATTTACACAATCACTTTATTGATTTTTGTTGGATTAGCGATGATTAAACTTAAGAAAAAATTTATCTATGTTTCTTTAATTTTTATGTTGCTTTGGCATAGTTTTGGTTGGCTGCAATCTGAACGGGCAGAAGAAACTTTATTAGCTTATGCTAAAGAAAAAAATATCAAAGTTGAAAGAGTTTGGGTGCAACCTTCAATTTTTAATCTTTTTGTGTGGCGTGCATTGATTGAAAGTCCTCAAAAAATTCATGTCACCTGTGTTCATGTGGGAATAAATTCTAAGATATATCATTCTGGAAATTACAATCGTTACCAACTCCGTAACGATAAAAAACTTAAAGAATCTTCAGTGCTACTTGAAGACATTGAACGGTTCACTCATTTTAGTAGCGGTTTTGTGGCTCGTGTTCAAGTGGAAGGTCAAGAAGTTTTAACTGATGCACGTTATTCTCCAATGCCTTGGGGCATGGATCCTCTTTGGGCCTTGGAACTCAATTACAAAGACCCTGAACGTCACGCTCGTATGAATTTTTATCGAAACACAGATTCGGTTCGGATGATTGAATTGTGGGAGGCTATTTTAGGGAGAGGTATCTTTGATTCCAGGGCAGAATTAATTTTCTGCCCTGTCGGAAAATGATTCACTTGAGTGATTGAATGCTGTTGATTTTCATGGTCAACGCTTTATCGTTCTTGATTTCGACGAACCCTACAAATGAGTGTTGGCCTTTGAGTTGCCCAGATTTTATTTGAGAATGTATCGTGATAGGTAGTTTTTGGCTGTTGTCTGAAATGAGCAATTCCCAGTTGTCTTCCTTATTTGTGAATGTGCCTTTCCAGTGAAGCTCAATACTTCTGAGTGTTTTACCGCCTTCATAAATGAGTTTGTTTATTTGAAGGGGATCAAAAGAGTATTCCTTTTTAACAATGGATGCATAAACGGTTTGCTTAGCAACCGAGAGCTTGTCATATCTCACGCCATCCAGGCGTGATAGGGCCGATTCAAGGCCCGGGCTTCAGGTATATCAGCCAATGCCATCAATACGCAAAATTATTTTTCCATACACTTCTTGAGCGTTAATGTCTTTGCCTGTTTCGACACAGCCCATCAAAGTAAAGAAAAGGAAGAGTGTCATTGCGCTTAATATGCTTCTCATTGTGTTTCCTTTCATCAAAACATCAATTCCCAACCGATCTTGGCTCTGAAGTTGAACCCAGTTTGTTCCCCATGGAATTTTTGATAGACAGGGATTTGTACGGCCATTTTAACAAGTTGTCGATTATAATTGATTCTTAACCCGGGGGTGAGGAACAAAATTTCTTTGCCGCTGTTGCCTACTTCCTGACCACTGAACTCATCACGGCTCTGGTTCTCGTAATTTAATTCAGCCATGTAATTGATTTCTATTTCATTCATTTCAGCAATCCACGGTCTGTAGCCCAGAGCTGTGCTGGCGATGATCTCGTCACCTGGTTTGAAATGACTCTCTTCGTCGTGAAAACGTATGGCCCCATTCAGCCAAAATGAAAGTTTGGGTCGAACAACTGAACTGCCGAGACCTAACAAAAAAGAGTCATTTCCACTGTGCAGAGCGGGAGAATCGGTTTTAGGGCCGCCAAATTTGTAAATACCGATGATCGAGGCGTAGGTCGTTCCGGCGAAGCTGTCTGTTTTATAAAAACGATATTTTGCATCAATACTCGAGGCTTCTAAGCCAGAGCTACTCCGTAAAACATGCTCATTTTTAGTTTCAATTTTTTCCCAAGGAAGAGTTAGACCCATGGTTATCTCGGGTGTGATGCCGTAATGAAGGGTGGTTTCATTGCGCGTCAAACTGGTTTTTCGATGTCTTCCATGAATTTTATCGCTGCCGTCATAGACGTAGGGAAGTTCTGAAAAGATTATGTTGGTTTCTACGTGTATTCCTCCTTTGTGAAGTGTGGAAGGTGATATGCCAAAGTTTGTTTCATGTGAACGTAAAAATGCGAAAATTCCTAGAGAAAGATATATCACATACAAAATAAAATTATTTTTCAAAACAATACTCCTGTAAATTTATACTGTCATGCATTTTATGAACTGTCTCAAGCTAACAACTAAAATTATAAGGTATCATTGCAACACTTAGAATATGGAGTGAAATGCAAGATAAAAAATATTTAGTATGTGAATGACAGTTTTTATTAGCATGCCGATCATTATATCCAAATAGAAGTTGTGTCGAATCAGATTGTAACAATTCATAATTTAAGAACAAATTGACCTAAAAAGTCTCATTTAAAGGGTTTTATTCAAATTTAACACAATTTTTTTGAGTTGTGGCATAAAACGAGGCTTGGATAAATTACCAGATAAATACAATCCTTACTGAACATATGCAACAATTGGCGAGTCCCCATTCAATGATCTATAACACTTCCTAGCAATCTAGTCTTTGGAAGTGAGGTGCTTATGATTTGGTTGTGAATTTTTTTAATATTTATTGTATCTATTTTCTTTAACCATAGAGCAAGAATTGTGACAATGAGATCATGAATCATATAATATATAAACTCAGACAGATTGTTATTCTGTCATCCTTGTTGTTATTAATTTCTTATTTTTATTTTATGGATTTCGATTTTGTTGAATTCATATATTTTACCGTTGGAATTTTATTGTTGTGGGGCCCAATTGGGTTGGCTGTTTTTAACTTAACCAAAAAGTATATATCTGATCGAGTAGTTCGATTGGCATTTAGCTTATCAGCTAGCTACACCCTGACAACAATGATTTATTTTAGCCTGGCAATTTTTGATCTCCAATCATTATTTTATTTAGCTCAAATCATTTTACTTGTGTGGGGAATTGTTGGATGGAATCGAAAAAAACTTGGTCCAAATGAACAGCTAAGAAATAGTGAGGGTATGTGGGGATGGGTGATTATTCTCTTAATTGCTATAGGATTTCTGGTGAATATTCCTTACAAAAAATCTTTTATTTACGATTCTGAAAAAGATGTTCACACCTATGTGATCTTTGGAGATCATCTGTACCATACGGGGCAATCATATGAATTGTCTAGGAACATCCAGGCCACACAACAAATGACGAGATCCGGAACTCCAGAGAGGGCCTACCATAATTTTCCACATGTTACGACAATGCTCATCAGTCGATATACCCTACAGGATAATATGTTACGTGCGCATATTGTCTATCACTACACAGTCATTGAGATCTTCATCTGCTTGCTTTTGTTCAGTTTTGGTAAAACATTGACTAATTCGAGATGGGCGGGAATGGTGTCGCTATGCGTTATGTACCTTTGTGCGTTTCAATGGCCTGTATTGAATGGGGTGACACAAAAAATATTTTTCTATTTCACAGTTTTTCCTCATCGAACCAGTGGCTTAGAGCCTGTTATGAGTAGCAGTCCTCAAATGTACAGTGGTTTGGTCGTGCTTTATGGAATACTGTTAGGCATGTCTATAATTTCTATCAATTTCCACAAAAAACAAATTCAAAGTTTTTTTATTCTTTCCATAACAGCTTTGATGATTGCAGCAACCTTAAGATTTAGGGTCCATTTTTTTCTTGTCATGTTACCTGGATTTATGCTGATCATGTTGTATACGTGGTTCAAGTCGAAGCAAAAAAAATACGTGATGGCCTTATGTGTTGCGCTTGTGACAAGTTTTCTTATTTACGCCGAGATGAAATCTCCTATTTATCTAGAAGGAACATCTCATTTACGAATAGGATACAACGGTTTGTCAAAGCAAGGGGCTTACTGGGTTAGCTCTTGGCCCTACTCATTGAGATGTCATAATTTCTTACATGAAATGATCGGCAGCGATCAGGAACTCTTCAACTGGATATGGCAAGTTATTTCGATGAGTGCGATGACAATTTTCAATTTGATAGGATTGCCTCTCTTAGTGGTTACATTAATATATCTGTTAAAAAGATCTGAACGCCGTGAGTTTATTGTCTTAACATTTTTTTTGTGTTGGCTTGTTGTTATGTCAGTGATGGGAGCCATTTTTTTGACCATGGATTACGATCCTTATTCAGTCCCAGGGCAATTACTTTTGCATATCAGGTGGTATTTGTTCCCCTTATATTCTGTGGGGGCCTTATATCTTTACCGATACGTTCAAAATTACTGCAAATGGAAAAAACAAACATGGGCATTGATTTTTATTGCAATTTTATTATTGTCTGTCACGGTACAAGAGTTTGAATCGACAGGAAAAAGGAAGGGGAAGACATCAGGTACTACTTACAGCAGACATGAATGGGACATGCTAAATTACCTTAAAAAAAATACTGATATGAATTCGGTTATTTTATCATATGAGTACCTTCATTCCAAACCATATACTCTGCCTGGGCTTGCAGGAAGGGCTTGCTATTTGACAGCCCCGGGGGATACGGTAGATACCCAATCACTCAAATTAAATCCCAATGATGATCGTGTTAAGAATGTCAATGTATTGTGGGGAACATCAAGCGAAACAATTTTTCGTGAAAAACTTTTCGACACCAAGGCCACTCATCTTATTGAATTTTCAAATCATCCTTTAAAGATAGGTCATTGTGAAATGTTAAAAAAGATTTGGGGAAGCCCAAAAGATGAAGTTATTATTTGGGAAATTCGACAAGCCGACGATGTGTAAATATTTTTTTCAGGAATCATTTCTTCGGCTGCATATTGTAAAATATAATTCTTTCCAAAATATCTCTAGTTCGGTAGCCTTCTGCCTTAACATCATCTAATATTTTATTCACAAGTATCAGATCTTTGATGCTGGCTTTGCGGCCCATTATAAAAGATAATATATTTTTGGTAAAAGCACTGGCAATCCGTCTGTTCTTGGTCGAAGTGACATGCTTCTTAAAGTCCTTGGCAGAATTCTTCAGCTCATAGGCTGTAATGCCTTCTTTTCTCAAATTGCCAAACATGTCAAGGGCATGCACGCTTATAGCTATACCATCTAATAATTTATGGCAATCCGCACACTTCTTGTCAATGATATGTGACTTGATTCGAGCTGTAAAACTATTATCTTCGTTCTTTTCATCTTCAATGAAATTACTGACATCAATGTCATTGGGTGGGTCGGGAATTATTTTGTCAACTATGTTTTCTGAAATCCATTTTGACCTTCGAAATGGAAGGCCTTCAACGCCATTTGATGCAGACATCATAAAACTCGCATGGCTCAATATGCCCACGTTTTTATCTGAAGAAAAATTTATTTTTTTCATCTCTAGATTTGTGATATTTTCTATGCCATAAAAATTAGCAAGTTCATCGTTGAGAAAAGCGTAATCACTCTTCACAAGCTCTGAAATTTTTCGATTCTCTTTGAATAAATATTCGATCGTGGCATAGGTTTGAGCTAAAAAGTTTTCTCCTAAATCATTGTTTTCAAAATCTGGATATTTTAGTTTGTCAGGTACATTCAGTGCCATTTCATCAAGATGCATCCATTGGTCTGAAAACGATTCAACAAAATATCTAAAATTATCAGTATGCACTAACTTCTCGGTAAATTGTGATGAGCTCATTTCCTTGGATAGGAACTTTTTAAAAAGCTGTTCAAATTCTTTAGTAGGTGTTGTTTTTAATAATGAATAGGAGGCAAATCTTAATAAGCTTTTAAAATCAGAGCTGTTTTTTTTCAGGTACAGAAAGTCAGCACTTAAAAATATAGATTTCACTGTCCAAACAAAAGCATCGTATGGGTCCTGTCCCAATTTGCGCAAGGAATTGTGATATTGGATAAACTTTTCTGAATCACTCAAGTATAGATTGTCAACAAGAGTTGTTATTTTTTCTTTTGCTTTTTTATCGTCAAATGATTTTAAATCTTTAATATAGAGGTCTCCCATGTCAATTTCATCAAGCTTTTCAAGTGTCACATCGTAAAGGCGTATCGTAGGCACATAAACTGGAACTGATTCGTCAGAAAGTTCCCATATACCTTCTACCTGTTTTTTAAGTTGGCCCTGAGCCTTTGTTCCTCTAAGGTTATATATGCCATTAGAAAATACTAATGACATGGCCGTGTTTCCATGATTATTGAATTCAGCCGTGTACTCCTGTATTTTGTCGTCTTCTATATGAAAACTCGCTAAAGGCGTACGAATTATGGGGCCTAGTCTCTGGTCCATCCAAGTTCTATTAGAAGAAAACAACGAAAGTTTACATTTTTCATTTTCAAGCCGTTTGTAGTTGTCCATCTGTTCTTCTTTGCCTTCTGTGAGTGGCGAAGGTTTGCGATTCAAATTGGATATAGTATTTCTTCCAGCGGCTGAAGCCTTAACAGTAAGGCGATATTTCCCTGGGGGAACTTCAAAAAACTGTTGGTTCGCTCCACCTCGTAAATCCATATATGAGTAGTAGCGAGTGATCCAGGTTCGCCCCCGTATGCCCCAATAATTTTTTCCGTATTCCAAAAAATTTGATTTGAATTTACTGGGCGTGGGGGAAAATTTCATAGGGAACTTAGGTATTAGCGTATGATTTTTTGAATTTGGATTCACCCTAACATAATAGAAGCGCAATCTAGATGTCATAAAATCATCGCGGATTTTCTGCGCCTTTTTTAGATTAGGTTCTTTTTTCATGTATTTTCTTAATTGAATGGCAGCCATTTTTTTGTAGGCTTCTCCAGTAGGATAGGTTGTGTACGGACGAATAAGCATTTTATTATCCGCATTATGTTTCCGGAGTAATGTTTCTACGCTATCCCCTAGGGCGGTAAAGAAAAAAGTGTTGACTGAATCCCCATTATCTATCGTATAATATCTATTGTCATTTTTTATGTAAGCTTCTAAGTTTCCAGCGGGATTTAATTTTCTATTTATGTGATCAAGTTTGAAAATGTCTATGGCTGTGTATTTCAATTCATCTGGTGTAATCAGTCTGGAACTTTCTATGTTCTTGGTGTTGTCGAATGTATTGTGAAGGATTGTTAGCACAGTGTTTTTTTCAGTTTCTGAAAGCGGGCTCTCCTCTTCTTCTGGGGGCATGTTATTGCTCTGAATTTCTGTCACGACCTTGGCCCAGCTGTCCATGTCTTCAGAATGAATTGTTTTATCAAGCATTTTGACAATATTAAAATCACCCTTAATTTTTTCTTTTTCACCATGACAACTTATACATTTTTTTTCTAAAATATTTTTGAAGTCGGTCGGAATCGTAGTTGTTGACTTTTCTTCAGTTTCACTAAAGGCAATAGAATGGGTGCCTATCAATGCGCTCGTCACAGATAGAATGGTTACAATTTTTTTTAAATTCATCAATGTCATAAGATTAATTCGTCCATATTTCCTTTAACTCCAGCGAAACTATTTATACTTGTGATGCCAACCTGATGCATTATTGATGTGTAAAGTTTGGCTAAAGGATGGATAAGTTTGCCACTTTTATCTTTACAACGAATAATCCCTTTATGGTCGAAGCCACCGCCTACTAAAAGAACTGACATATCTTTCATTGAATGGTGACTGGGATTCCCCATATTTCCGGCAATAAGCACAATTGTGTCATCTAAAATCTTTTTTTCTTCTAGGTCTTTCAAGAAAGTTGTTAATTTACCCATAACGTTCTTCTCAATAAGTTGAATCTGCCTGTATTTGTCTGTTGTGTTGTTTTTGAAATGAGAACATCCATGATAGGACATGGTGACATCCTTTACTTGAACATTACCATTATGGCTTATGCAGTAAGAGTAAGTCGGACTTTGTTTTTCAACCAATCCATGTTTGATAAGATTGAGAAATCCGCTTATATTTGAAAATTGATCGCCGTTGCTTCCTAATTTGTACTCGATTTTAGGTGGAGTTACATTAGCCCATTTGAGTTCCGTTTTAACAGCACTTACTTTTTCTTCGACCATGGCTCGATAAAATCTATTATGCTTTGAAGAAACTAATTGCTTTTCAAATTCTTTTACTGCCTCATATTTTTTTTCTATCTCAGTAACGGAGAGCGTTTCTCCAAACAAGTATTTGTACAAATCATCTGTGTTTAAAATGGCCGGTATGGATACGCCGTTCATGTTATAAGAATAACTCGAACCTTTACCCGGGCCAATATAGGCATTTTTACGACGTGTCATCTGAATTGTTTTGGCCGCAATGAGCTGATCCAAACTCACAAAAGCTTCTCTGATCTTGCCGAATTTACTTTGACAGGTAAACACAGAATGGTGGTTTGTATGACCTGCTAAACGTTCGGGTTGTTCTATATCTGGGAAGGCTGTCATTTTTTTATGTAAAGAAGAAAGTTTTGACAGATAGGGAGTGTTCAATGAATCCCCTGGGGCAAAGTTTTCAGCACGAAATCCATAATCTAGGGATATCATCACAACACTTTTTTTGGCTTTTACCAAGCCCTCTTTTTTAACAGTTTCTGCCCCATAAATATTCGAACATGGCAAAAGAGTACTTGCTAGCGCTAATTTTGAAAAAGTTCTTCTATCCATTTTTCCCCTAACTTGTCAGTAACATAAAGTACTCAATTATTTAGGAAATTGTAAACAATTTCAAAAGAGATGTGGTAAAAAACTTAACAAATTGTTGTATTGAAATTAATTTTTAATTCGTATATAGGTTTCAGTTTTTTAATAGTAAACATCATTTTGACGATAGATTTCATATCGTCCGAAATTCAAAATCAGTCTACACATGGATTAATGCTTGAATTCTTTGAGTATATTTAAGTAGATTTGTTGGTCTAAATGTGGAAAGATAAATGAATCAGACTAAAAGGAGACATCATAATGAAATTAGTGGTTTTTGCAGCGAGCAGTAGTCGTCAGTCAATCAATAAAAAATTGGCAGTGTATTCAGCAAGTTTTTTAGATTGTGAATCAGTAGAGGTTTTAGATTTAAATGATTATGAGCTTCCGTTATACAGTGAAGATAAAGAAAAAGAAATGGGGCAGCCTGAGCAGGCTAAAAAATTTCTTGCAGTAATTGGAGATGCAGACGCCCTAATTATTTCATTTGCAGAGCATAATGGTTCATATACTGCGGCATATAAAAATATATTCGATTGGTGTTCACGAACTAATCCAAAGGTTTACCAAAACAAGCCAATGGTGATACTTTCAACCTCTCCTGGTCCGGGGGGAGCTTCTAATGTTTTGGCTACTGCAAAAAATTCAATGCAGTATTTTGATGGTGTGGTGAAAGGAAGTTTTTCTTTATCAAGTTTTTATGAAAATTTTGATATTGAAAATAATGTAATTTCATCAGAAGAATTACAAGTCAAATTAAGGCGGGAAGTTGAAAAACTTAGTACTTGATCAATTTATTGTCTCAAGGCATTTACTTTCATGTTTCTCTATTTTTTATTGTTAAAAATGAATAATCCAGTACAGTCTTATTTCATATTGTTAGACACATAAATTTCTTTAACAGTGGTAGAAAAATCGGAGGTTTTTAATTTTTTGTTGTAAAAAATAGTGTCGTTGTACCTCAAGACTAAACGGTATTCTTTTTTAGGGGAAAGAGTGATTTTTAATACATGGTTCATGTCGTCTTGTGGACCATTAGAAGTACCTGTGAAGATTTCTTTGTTTGTTTGGTTGTCCAACACCTGAACTTGGGCTTTGATACGGCGACCATTTTTTTTGTCCCAAACCCGCAGCGACAAATGAAGTTTGTTTTTGTCATCTTCATTTTTGTGTTTGGTGTAGCGATCTGTAACGTTGATAGCAGAAACATATTTGATGGTGTCGTTCCAAACCAAAGGGAAATTGATGTCTGTCTTTTTGAAGGTAGCCGCGTAAATCGCCTGTTGCTTTGAATCTTTGATGGCTTTGGAAGCTTTGCTGGTAAACCAAGCCTTGTTGAGTGTGTCCGCGGGTTCTGCGGCTCCCATATAGTGCCAGCCTTTGTCCCAAATTTCCACCCAATTATGGTTGCCTCTTTTGTTATGCCAAAGGGGGGTGCCAACAATTCGGGCGGGAATGCCAACACTACGACAGGCATTGACCAATAAAATGGAAAGGCCTGTGCAGGAAGCCTTGCCTTCCTGTATGCTTTCGAAGGGGCTTTGATCGGGCTTACTGCGTTGTGTGGAGTAAATAACTTTTAATTCTTTAAAAATTTTATGATTTAAGTCATTAGCAGCTTCGCTAGAATTTTTGTGTTGTTTGGCTATCCTCAAAAATTTGTTATAAAACTCGGGACGCCAAGCATCACGGCGCTCATTGAGATTGGCATAGGGTAAGATGTAGTTTATGAAAATATCTTCGGGAACGTTTTTCCCCCACTCTACCTCATCCATTACCTTGTAGGCTAAGGTGATATTGTTTATTAAAAACTCTTCGCTCAGAGAATTTAAATCGTGTTGTGGCATGTTGAACAAGAGAAATTCAAACCCTTTTTTTTGTTCTTTGTTCAGTTGCTGGTACACATTTTCCAATTGTTTTCTATTTTTTCCAGATTTATCTAACGTTTTTTTGAAAAGTTCCGAAGAACTACTGCAAGCTTGAACGCCAAATAAAAGCATTGTCATGATCAAAAAATAAGTGATACTTTTCATGTGAAATCCTTTATTGTTTCAATGTTAGTTTGATGATTTGTTTGCCATCACTTACTTTTTTGAGAGAAGAACTTTGTGTGCTCCACTCATTTTCAGCTTTAGGATTGGCAACGATCCATGGGAAGTAGGGTTTGAAGAGGTTGATTTCCTGCTGCTTAGCGGTGATCGTAAAGGTGTACTGCCCAGGACTTAAATTTCTTAAAGTCACAAAGCCATTTTTTATTTGAGTCAGTAGTTTGATATTGAAATGATCACTTTCAGCTTTCACAACTAAGGGCATATTCTCAGGAGGAGGGGGAGTGATCTGCAATTGTACTTCGGCGTTGTGATTGTCTTTTTTAACTTCTAGTCCTCTCGCGAGGTCTTCCCATTCAGCATCGGGCATATCCTCGCCATTTTGTTTTGTATAGACAAGATAATGTCCGGAAAAACCTTTATATTTGATTGGTTTTTCCCAAGGTAACGTTTTATTAATGCTGACATCCACATAACGTGAACATGGTCGTGTGGGATCATGTTTGAGGGCGGTGAGGCAGGTTTTTAAATTGGTGGTGGGGGAGATGCTTTTTTTTAAAGTTTTGTTGAAGATAAGAGATAATTTTTTTCCCGCTTTCCATTCGTTGGGGATCCATAAACGGATTTTTTTAAGAATGGTTTTTTTTTCTTTAACTTTACCTTTTAGATGCTCAGGTAGGGGTCTATGAATGGCGGTGGCACTGATGTCAACTATGTTGTTTTTGAAAGAGGCACTTAGATGCACATGGTCAGCTAGTATCATGCGTGTTTCAATCAGTTGATTTCCACTAAAAGAATGGATGTTGTATTTGAGTTGCGGGCCATCCACAGAGAGGACTTCCAGCCAATTTCTTCGGTATTCGCTAGTATCTGTACAGACCAAATGCATAGGGTTGGGCCATCGTATGCGCAAGGCATTATTTTCATTTCCAAAATTAACAGGTGCCCCAATTTTTTCAAGTGCGGTTATATTCTCTTTCATAAACTCCACAGGGTGTAAACTATCGCCAGACAAATGAATAAAAGTTGGGGTGCTTCGTAGATTCCATATTTTTTCACGATCCATGAGTTGAAGAGAACCTAAATAATCCATTGAAATGTTGGAAAATAATCGTGGCTCCGTCATGGAGATGCGGAAAGCTCCGTTGGCTCCGGCACTGATACCGTAGAGAGTTATTTTGTCAGGATCTATATTCCAATGCATCTGAGCCAGTTTTAGTGCTTGAATCACGAGTTGTTGTCCCAGTCTAGAAGGTCCCCAATGGTGAGTGTTACCATTGGCCATGGGTTGGATCAAGATGCGACCTTCCTCAGGAGACCTATCGGGCCAGTGCTGTTCATCTTGAGAAGAATTGGTATTCTTAAGTTTATCTTTTAAGTCATTTGTCACATGGGTGCCATGTAAATAAACTGTGGCGGCTTTTGCGATGTTGTTATTATAATCTTTGGGCACGGTAACAAAAACGTGATATGTAGAAGAGTCAAGGAGTGTGAGTGTCAAACGCCATAATCCACTCCCTTTATCGTTGAGTCCAGTTTTTGCTGAGATGGAGATGTCTTCCCAAGTAATTTTATTGAGCATAGTCAAAAGTTTTTTGGGGGGAGTTGCTGTGTGTTCGAGGTAGAGCCATTCTTTTAATGCATTCTCCCAATTATCTTGAGATTTTAGTGATGAGGTGCTGCAAAAAAATAGAGTAAATATCAGTGAAAATCCCCAAATAATTTTCATATGTCTCCCATGTAAGAGGTCTCTATATGATATACCAATGTTTGTTAAATGAAATGGGCATGAAATGTGGGGAGAGTTTGTTAAATCTTTGTTAAATGCACTTTGCAATCAATTTTCACGTGACAATGTACGTATACGTAATAATTTTTCACACATAATTCTTGATTAATCGTATAATGATGCGGTTCTAAATTGAGGGGGAATTCAGGTCCAGATGTCTTCAGATTTGATCGAATATAAAAGATCGCGCTTCAAAACCAAGCTGCCTTCTACTTGTTTTTACACCGCATCTCATTGTTGGCTCAGCGAGGCCGGAGAGGGTGTGTGGAAAGTGGGATTTACTAAGTTTGTGATTCGTATGTTAGGCGAACCTGTAGAACTAGAATTTGAAAAAGCACTTGGGGATGAAGTCAAGTTAGGGGAAATTATTGGCTGGATTGATAGCTTCAAAGCCTCAAGTGATCTTTTTTCAGTGATTGAAGGAACTTTTGAGGGAGGTAACCCTTTACTTGAACAAAATTTGAATATACTCAAACGAAAACCTTATACGGAAGGTTGGTTGTACAAGATTAGAGGAGTGCCCGATCCCGCTCATATGGATGTGAATGGTTATGTGAGCATTCTCAATGACAGCATAGATAATTACCAATAATAATGACAAGTTCACTCAACAAATCACGTTACATCATGATTGGCGGCTTCCTGGGTGCAGGCAAATCCACTGCATTGACCGCCTTTGGGCACTACTTGCAAAGTAAAGGTTATCGCGTAGGTTTGATCTCTAATGATCAAGGTCAAAAACTTGTTGATACGGCTTATATGCGTGCCGAAGGTTTTGCGGTGGAAGAGATAGGCGGTGGTTGTTTTTGTTGTCGCTTTAATTCTTTGATGGAAGCGGCTGAAAACTTGCGTGTTGAAGAGGCCCCCGAATATTTCTTGGCAGAACCTGTGGGTAGTTGCACGGATTTGATAGCTTCGGTGAGTTATCCACTAAGAAGAATATATGGAGAATCCTTTAGTGTTGCTGCACTTTCAGTGATGCTTGATCCACTACGAGCCTTGAAAGTGTTGGGTGTGGAAGAGGGAAAAAATTTTAGTGAAACAGTTTTATATGTTTACAAAAAACAGCTGGAAGAAGCTCGTTTTATTGTGATCAACAAAATAGATTTATTGGATGAGCAACGTTTGAATGCTTTAGAAAAAGCTTTGGCAGAGCAATATCCTAAAGCTGACATTTTAAAAATTTCTCTTCGTAATAAACAGGGTTGCGAAGATTGGTTTGAAAAAATTATCAACTCTGAATTTGTCAATGACCCGGTTTTGGATATTGATTATGATGACTATGCAGAAGCTGAAGCGGAGCTAGGCTGGTTGAATGCGACGGTTAATTTGAAAGCCAAAGAAGAACTGGATGGAAATGAATTTATATTGGATGTGATGTTCAAAATTCAAGAAAAAATTAACAAACAATCTTCAGAGATTGCTCATCTTAAACTAACCCTTAGTCCTCAAGATGGTAGCGGAGAAATCGCCGTGGCTAATGTGGTGGCCAACGATAAAGGTTCAGAGATGTCTCATGAACTTTTGGACGATTTGGATGAAGGCCAACTAATCATCAACCTGCGTGCCGAAGCGAAACCAGAGAATTTGAAAAAACTGGTTGAAGAGGCCATTGCATTATGCGAAGACGATAATATAAATTTATCTTTGGATCATTTGGAGTGTTTTGCCCCTGCTAGGCCATCCCCTACTCATAGAATGACAAACGGATGAGCGCGATGGAGCCAAAGATTGTATTTTGTGAATGTGCATATGCGAGGGTGCTGCCTAAGAAGGTGAAAGAAAAAGTGTTGACCGAACTCAAACGTAGCGGTAAAGAATATGAAACCGTTTCGGATCTTTGTGAAATGTCGGCCCGTAAAGATCCGAAACTCAAAGAGTTGAGTGCTGAATCTCATTTGAAAATAGCCGCTTGTTATCCAAGGGCTGTCAAGTGGATGTTTGAATCAGCAGATTCAACCTTAAGTGAGGGAGTGACGATTGAAAACATGCGTGAGGATAGCGCGGAAGATGTGGTTAAAGCCTTGTTGCCCGACTATTCGGGTGAAGAAATTGTTGCGGATGAAAGTGTTCAACTGGATACCGTGAAACATCCTGAAGGCTGGAAGCCATGGTTTCCCGTGATTGATTTTGACAGCTGTACCAATTGCATGCAGTGTTTGAGTTTTTGTTTGTTCGGCGTGTATGGTGTGTCAGAAGACGATAAAATTGAAGTACAAAATCCCGACAAGTGCAAAACAGATTGTCCGGCCTGTTCACGTGTTTGTCCTGAGGTGGCGATTATGTTTCCAAAATACCGTAATGCACCTATCAATGGAGCACCGGTGAGCAAAGAGGATATGGAGCGTGAAAGTATGAAGGTAGATATTTCTTCTTTATTAGGAGGGGATATTTATAAAACACTTCGTGATAGAAACATTCGTTCCAAATCTAGATTTTCTAAAGAACGAGATGATGATAAGGCTTTAAAAGAACGCATGCGTTGTTTGAGAGAGCTTAAAGAAAACTTAGATATACCTGATTCTGCGCTGATGTCCTTGCCTTCGATGTCTGAGATTGAAGCGACATTTGAATCAAAGAAACAAGAAAATAATGATAGCCAGTAATTTAGTCAAACCAACTGTTGTGTTGGTGGCGGATCGTACCTTGAGTGCGGATTACAATATTATGTTTGAGGGCATTTTTGGCACGATGCAAACTACTCAAGTGCCTGAATTTGCCATGAAGCGTTTGGTGTCACCTCCCTTATCTAGTTTGCCTGATGGCCGCGCGAAAGTGGCCCCATTGGGGATAAGGCGTCTGGAAGCTTCATTACTTGCCGACACCTATCTTACAGAAACAGAGGTGGCCTGTGTGATCCCTGAAATGTTGCCCAAAGTTTTAGGTCCTTGGGTAAAAATTGTGGCGGTAACCTCTAGTGACCCTCTGGGCAAAGGCATGTCAAATACCACCACCACAAGTTTTTGGAAAGGCGATTTGTATACCAAGTTTTGGATGAATCGCATGATGGCAAAGATCAAAGAAGCCAAAGAAAAATATGGTTTTACGGTTGTTGGTGGTGGAGCGGGTTCATGGCAGTGGTTGCATAATGAAGAAGAACGCATAGAGCATGGGGTTGATGTTGTTTTTGAGGGTTATTTTGAGGATAAAGGGCCCGATTTATTTGTGGATATTTTAGAAGGCAAAAATAGTGAGACTCATGTGAAAGAGTTGTACTCTGCGTCTAAAAAAATCAAACCGATTCGTGGAGCTTCTATGTTGGGGGTGATGGAAATTTCTCGTGGCTGCGGTAAAGCGTGTCAGTTTTGTACCCTGGCATTTAAGAAAATGGAACATCTTGGACATGATATTATTCTCAGTGATTTACAAACGAATGTGAATAATGGCATCTATTCGGTAGTGAGTGGCAGTGAAGATTTTTTCAGATATGGAGGTGAAGGAGGTTTTAGAACCAACTTCAATAAATTACATAAACTTTTAGAGGCGATGAAAGAAGTGGAAGGTTTGTGGTTTATGCAAATTGACCATGCTAATATTTCCTCGGTTCTTCAATTGAGTCTGGATGAACTCAAAGAAATTCGCCGGCTGCTCAGTTGGAAGCATCAAACCGAATTTCTCTGGGTAAATATGGGCGTGGAAAGTGCTAATGGGCATTTGGTACACGCCAATGGTAAAGGGAAAATGGCTCCTTTTTCTCCTGATAACTGGGAAGATATGGTCAAAGAAGCCGCCAGTAAAATGACACAAGCCGGATTTTTCTCCGTTTTTAGCGTTATTTTGGGTTTGCCTGGTGAAACAGGGGAAGATGTGAAGCGGACTTTGAGCTTGGTCAAACACCTGTCCACACAACGCGCGGTGGTTTTTCCCATATTTCATGAACCTGTACTTTTGGAGCACCCAATGAGTGGAGAAAGCTTTAAAATAGACACCATGCGTAGAGATCACTTGGAACTTTATACCACCTGTTATGAAATTAATTTTAATTGGGTGCCCAAATTGTATTGGGATAACCAAAAGGCGGGCGGGGTTCCCTATTGGAAGCGTGCCTTGATCAGGTTGTTGGGTAAAATGGAGATTGTTTCTTGGCGAAAAAATTTCAAACGCGAACACAAAAAAATCACGGAACGAGAACGGGTGGTTCAATAATGAAATTACCTGCTTCGGTGCCTGTTCAAAAATGGCGAACTACCCAGAAAGAGATCCCTAATCACAAAGGAGAACGAGAGCATCTCAAAAAATTTATAGCAAATTATGTGAACCAACATAAACCTGTTCCCCCGTTAACAGATCCTGAAATCAAACACCATGTTTTTGAGATCATTGCTGAATTGAAGGTGAATCACGCTTATGAAAAATATGTGACGGTACTTTTCAACAATGAATGTTGGCGCGATACCTTGGCGTCAGTTCCTTATGAACGCCGCTTGTTGTTGTTGCCTAAATGTTTGAGAGTAGAGGAGCGTTGCCCCGCACCTTTTGATGAGTTTGGTCTTCTTTGCAAGCAATGTGGTTTATGTACCATTGAAGATTTGGAAAAAGAAGCGCATCGTTTGGGGTATGCGGTGTTGGTGGCAGAAGGTTCAGCGATTGTGATGAAGATTATAGAGAGTAATAAAATAGAAGCCATTGTGGGCGTGAGTTGTTTGAGCGTGTTAGAGAAAGCCTACCCTTTTATGGAAGCGGCGGCCATCCCCGGAGTGGCGATTCCTTTGTTACAAGATGACTGTAAAGACACCAATGTGGATGTGGATTGGGTATGGGATGTGATTCACCTCACCAGTGATGACAAGTCCCATCGTTTGGATCTTGAGAAATTAAAAGAATCTGTACAAGCTTGTTTTGAGCGGGCAGAATTAACGGAAATTATGGGAGAAGCCACAACGGTCACAGAAGAATTGGCGATATCAGCGTTAAGTGAAGAGGGCAAAAGATGGCGACCGTATTTGTCGGCCTGTGCGGCCAAGGCTTTACAGGAAGACAGCGATTATAATCTAGATCTTAGACTTAAAAAAATCATTGTGGCCATTGAATGTTTTCACAAAGCCTCATTGATACATGATGATATTGAAGATGAAGATGACGAACGCTACAATAAAGCCACTTTACACAAAAGCCATGGTGTGGCTATCGCTTTGAATGTGGGCGATTTTTTACTGGGAGAGGGTTATCGTCTGATAGCGTCCTCAGGTTTGTCTAGTGAAAAAATTGCTGACATGATGAGTATTGCTTCTGTCGGTCACCGCCAACTCAGTGTGGGGCAAGGTGAAGAGTTGAATTGGTACCGTTCGTCACGTGCGCTCAGCTCTTTAGAAGTTCTTGAGATTTTTAAAAGTAAAACATCACCTGCTTTTGAGGTGGCCTTGCGTATGGGTGCTGTGTATGCGGGGGCTGAAGAAGAGGTTCATGAAGTTTTGAAAAACTATAGCGAGAATTTGGGGATTGCCTATCAGATTCAAGATGATAGCGATGATTTTTTAATTGAATCATCAAGTGATAATCAAGCGCTCAGACCCACTCTTTTTATGGCCTTAGCTTTAGAAAAAGCCAAAGGAGATGATGCAGATTTTATGAGAATGATTTGGGAAAGTCGATCAACTGACGCTGTTAATCCTCAGAGAATCATTGATATAGTTACAAATTATAAAGTGAATGAACGCTGTGAAGAATTGTTGGAATCTTACAAAGAAGCGGCGGTACGTTCGCTGCAAGAAATGGAAGACCCCACACTCAAAGGTCTTATGCGACGAGTGATAGGCAAGATTTTCAATGATATTGAAATAAGGAGTTGGTGCAGTGAGTCTGAGAAAGGAAATGTTGCAGGTAGCGAGGTTAGCTCGTACACCGCTTCATGATGTCATTGACCTTGTCGTTCAATTCGTCCTAAGTCAACTCAATACAGATGGTGGTTTTAAAAATCGTGGGGGCGAGAGCGATCTTTATTACACCGTTTTTGGTTTAGAATCATTGCACGCTTTGATGTACGAAATTCCTGTCGCACAAACGTTGGGTTATTTAGAACAATTCACCAAATTAAATGAAATGGACTTGATAGAACTGTGTTGTTTGGCGCGTTGTTGGTCTAATATGCCTGAGGGTTCTTTTGATTCATTATTGGCTAAATCAATCGGAGATCAGTTTGAATGCTTTCGTACACCGGATGGGGGATATTGCAATCAACGTGGTGGAACAAAGGGAACGGTCTACCATTGTTTTATGGCGGTGGCAGGATACCAAGATTGTCTTTTGGAAGCAAAGCAACCTGAAGATATCAAAAAATGTTTGGATAAGTTACAGACTAAAGATGGAGCTTACGCCAATGAAGTGGGCATGACAATGGGTACCACAACGTCTACAGCTGCAGCAGAAAGTCTGTTGAGGCACTTTCAATGGAAGGAGGAGTCATCTCACATCGCACATTGGTTGATGGCACGTCAACACAATAAGGGTGGTTTCTTTGCGTTGCCTGGTGCACCTCTTCCCGATTTACTTTCTACAGCAACGGCCCTACATGCCTTGGCAGGTTTGAAAATTCCTTTTGATTTATTCAAAGAAAATTGTTTGGATTATGTAGATAGTTTGTGGAGTAATCGCGGTGGTTTTCATGGGAATTGGTTGGATGATCAATTGGATTGTGAATACACCTATTACGGATTGCTAGCTTTAGGTCATTTAAGTTTATGAGTGAGAGTTTACTTGAACAGCGGAAGCCTGAAGGTTATTGGGAAGGCGAGCTTTCTAGCTCGGCACTGTCTACGGCAACCGCTGTCTTTGCACTACATCTATTGGACGCTGCACTTTATAAAGATGAAATTATGGCAGGTTTGAAATGGTTACGGGAAAACGTTAATAATGATGGTGCTTGGGGTGATACGGTGAGAAGTAAAAGTAATATTTCTACAGCAGCTTTGTGTTGGGCAGCACTGAATTGTTCGGTAGACAAACAATTTGTGGTTTTGTCTGAAAAGGTAGAAAAGTGGATTGCTGCACATTGTGGTTCTACAGAGATAGAAGTGATGTCGAAGGTGATCATTCAACGTTATGGAAAAGACAAAAGTTTTTCTATTCCTATCGTCACGATGGTGGCACTATCAGGGCGGTGGGGAGAAGGTAAAAGGAATTGGAATCACATTTCAGCCTTGCCTTTTGAGTTAGCGGCTTTCCCAAGAAGACTTTTTGCGGCGTTGAAGATGCCAGTGGTCAGTTATGCCTTGCCAGCTTTAATCGCCATGGGTCAATTGCATTTTTTCAAAAAACCAACATATAATCCTTTCCTCTATATGATTCGTTTGTTGTCACGTAATCGAACGCTCAAGATTTTGAAGGACATCCAACCTGAATCAGGCGGTTACCTTGAATCCACGCCACTCACAAGTTTTGTATTGATGTGTTTGGCTACTTTGGGTTTGAAGAGCAATCCTGTTACTGTTAAGGGGAAAAATTTTATTTTGAGCAGTCAGCGAAAGGATGGTAGTTGGGCTATTGACAGCAATTTGTCAACATGGGTCAGTACTTTGGCGATTAATGCGATGGCGGTTTCTAAGGATTTTAAAAACAAATACACACAAAAACAACGGGAACAAACGAGAGATTGGTTATTAGAGCAGCAATTCAAAACCATTCATTCTTATACCTCTTCACCTCCTGGAGGGTGGGCGTGGACAAACCTATCAGGTGCTTTACCCGATGCGGATGATACCGCAGGAGCACTAATAGCCCTTTGGCATTTGGATAAAGATAATGAAGAGGTGATTAAAGCCGCCAAGGCAGGTATCACTTGGTTGATTGGTTTGCAAAATAAAGATGGTGGTATGCCTACTTTTTGTCGTGGTTGGGGTTATTTGCCTTTTGATAGAAGCGGTAGCGATTTAAGTGCTCATGCCCTAAGAGCCTTTAAGATCTGGCGTAAACACTTGGAGCCCACCTTGTTGTGTGACGTTGACAAGGCGATTAAGAGGCTGTACGGCTATTTACAACGAGAACAACATCAAGAAGGTTATTGGCTTCCTCTTTGGTTTGGTAATCAAAATCGTTATGATGAAAATAATCCAATTTATGGAACGGCCCGTGTATTGATGGCTCTTGAAGTTGATAGGCCAATGGCCCAGAAAGGCTGTGCTTGGTTGATAGATCAACAAGACACACAGGGAAGTTGGGGCAGTGTTGAAGAAACCGCTTTGGCGCTCTCAGCGATTAGTTGTTATAAAAATATGGCTGAATTTGAAAAAAGTTATGAATGGCTCAAAGATAATGCAGATAACCCCGCTGAACCCATAGGTTTTTACTTCGCTAAATTATGGTACTACGAGAAGCTCTATCCGTTAATATTTGTAGAAGAAGCTTTTAATTGTCGAGCAATGACGACTTTGTAAGTGAATGAAAAACTTATAAACAGACCACCGTCAAAATTTCCGAATTGAGAATTTAATTTATTTTTCAATTGATACGTTTGAAGCTAAAATTAGAATACAATACTTTTTGTGCAATCGTTCTTAGGCCATAAACTCAGGAGGATAAAATGACTCAAACATATAACAAAATAAGATTTATAGGATACGCTATCCCCACCACACCGGCTAAACTAATTTCAATTGGAGACCCTAATGGACCTGGCGCTGTGGCAGGGACATATTTAGCCAACAATGATGTATTAACTGATCTAAGAAAACGTGTAGAGATTATGAAACATGCAGTTGATACTGCAAAAAATAAAATCAAGGACAGTGACGAAAGTGTGATTAATGTTTTTGTGGCACCCGAGTTTTATTTTCATGGAACAGAAGGTCCTTATGTGTATGATGAAGATTCAAAAGATCCGATTTTAGAATTACAGCAAATACTCAGTGATACCTTCAATCGTAAAGACTATCCCAACTGGACCTTCATTTTTGGTAGTGCCATCACCACAAAAATACGAAATATGAATGTAGTGTACGATTCTAATTCTGCAAAAATGCGTAACAATATTGTGAGAAATCTTTCAGAAAATTGGCAGGCTTCTTTTGGTCCATTGAAAGGTGTGATTTTTGATATGTTAGTTAATTTTATTAAGAATTGTCATTCGTATCCCAATTGCGAAGTACGTAATCGCAGTGTGATTGTGAGTAATATTGACATACGTACTCCCGAAATTGACAACCAGACAAACCTAATGACTACAGAAAAATATTATGTGTCAAATGAAGATTTTTTGCTTTATGATGTTACAGGAAAACAAGTTGTTACAGAGCAGATGGTGGCCTATCCATCAATTGATCTTTCGTCAGGGGATGCTAAAAATGATTTCTTTGATCCTTACGCCATTTTTAGACAAAACAACATTGATCCTTCAAATCCACTCAAAACGACGGTCACCGATTATGGCGTGGAAATATGTCTTGATCACAGCGATGTAAGACTCAGACGTAATATAGAGAATGAACCTTCGGTGATTGGTGGTATACACATACAAATTATTCCATCCTGTGGCATGCAAATAAGTTTGCCGAGTGTGGCTGCGGATGACAATGGATTTGTTTTTAATTGCGACGGGCAATACACCTTAAATAGCAAAAAACAAGGACAGGAATCGATCAACGGAGTTGATTGTCTTTTTGCGAATTACACCTATAGCAAGGATACAAATTATAAGGCTCATACTCAGTTAGCTCGTGTGGAAAAATCTGCAGAAGGTGGCGATGCAAATGCCAGCTCTTCGACAAATGCCACGCTGTTATCTTTAAGTGAAGACAACATACATGTGATAAATATTCCTTCTAACAGTTCCATTGATTCGAATTTATATTTTTCAGGTGGCATAGGAGAAATTCATATTTACGGATTGTCATCTCCTTTTGTGCTGTATCCGTAAAAAATGAAGATCTAATTCTAAATGTTTCAATTGAATTGTATGAATCTTATTTTTTTAATTTTAAGGAAAATAATTTTTTAAATGTAAATATTAATAATAGTTGTATAACCCTTAGATAAATAGTTTACTTTTTACATTTTGTTATTTAAAATTCTCATTCAAATAAACAACGATAGGATGCTATCGCATGAAAATGTTTCCAACCGAATTTTCCAGTTTGATTGATAAAAAAACTATTCGTACTGTTAATGACATTAAATTACGCGGTGTCAACATTAAAAAACAAAAAATGGTGTGGATACCTTATACATTGAGTCGTAAAAAAACTCAAGATTGCATTAAATTATTAGATAAAGAATTTAATGATATTATGAAACCTGTAAAGGCACGTATTCCCAAAAGTGCTATGACAAATATGAGAATAGACCATTATGATTTGTTGCCTAAAACAATGTCGAACAATTCAATAATACTTAACAGCCGTCGGGGTAAAAATGTGGAGGTTGCCAATCGCGTAGGTTTGTTGAAAATGTTACGGTCAAAAAGCTTACGCGAAATGGCTGAAAATATTACGGGTTTAAAACTAGATAGTGACCCAGGTTGCCAAATAATCTGTTACCGGCATGGAGATTATGTGGGACCACATACTGATCACCATCCGGAATCTTCCAATTTAAAAAATGGTTATGTCGATTTTCATTTAACATTGTCAAATGAACATGTAGATCACCAGTTGCTGGTGTATGAAAACAATGGCTATTTGGAGCACGCTCATCCTGTGGGTATTTCTTCAGGTATCTCTGCCTCATTTTTACCCTTTTGGCATTACACAACGCCTCTCACAGCTAAAGCAGGAAAAGAAGACAAGGCAAAACGATGGCTACTATTAACATCGTTTACCACTTTATAACACATATTCAAAGGAAATTATCATGAATTTTCGTGAAAACTTATTATGCATTGTACCACCTTATGGAACGAGAGTTCCAGCAGGCATTGCTTACCTTTTGGGTTTTTTGAAATCTCAATCTTGTTATGATTTTGATTTTTTAGATTTGCGATTGGGTGCCCCTTTTGACTACACACCTACATACAGGTCAACAGGTGCGTTTGGCGAATCCTATGTGATTGATGTGCCTGATTTACCATTAGTGTTGCAATTGATCGATAGTTTTGAAAACAACACGTCATTAGTTAAAAATAGATCTGATGTGATTGACTGTTACTGTTTGGAAAGAGGTATCTCTCCACAATATTTACAAAAATATCTTGAATGTATGTATCGTTATATAGCTCAATCCTTCGACCATATACCTCACATCAAATTTATAGGATTTTCAACGTGGTCAACTAATTATCTTTTCACTTTGATGGCCGCAGCCTACTTGAAGCAGCGAAAAAATCCTCCCACAATTATAGCTGGTGGTCCTCAGGTGACATCCAGCAAGGCAAGTGCGGCCTTGGCTTTGAAATCAGGTTTGATCGATCTTGTGGCCGAAGGTGATGGCGAACAAACCTTGTTTGAGATTTATAATCACTACAGTATTCATAAAACCTTGCCAACAAATGTTTCGGGTACGTCTTTTTATAATGGTTTTACGGGGAAGGTAGAAAGCAATGCAAGAAAAGTGCCAAAAATGAATGCCATAGCTTGCCCTAGTTTTGACGAAATGCCGATACACTCATACCAGAGTGAGGTAGGTGTAAGAGCCCTCCCATTACAGTTTTCACGTGGTTGTACAGACAAATGTTCTTTTTGTAGTGAGTGGGTTTTTTGGAATCGTTTCAGACCCGATGATCCTGAAAATACGGTGGATCATATTGTCAAATTAAAGAAACAATACGACTGTAATTTCATCGATTTTTCAGATTCATTACTCAATGGAGTGCCAAAAAGACTTAATTTTTTAGCAGAACAATTAATTTCCAAAAAGGTGGATATTGGATGGACATCATTCATGAGAGCTCAAATAGATCCAGACACTGCCAAACTAATTGCTAGGTCAGGATGTTCAGGTGTGTTTATTGGTATTGAATCATTTTCTGACGATGCTTTAGAGTTGATGAACAAAAGACGTACAGAAGCAGATAACGTGAAGGCTATTCGTACCTTTCTTGATGCAGGTATTCAGGTGACTGCAGGATTTATACCTGGGTTTCCTGGAGATACGCGCCGAGGATTTTTACACAGTGTGGCTGTGACACGACAATTGCAAGACGAATATAAAGGTCAATTAGAGTTACACGAAGAGCCTTTTACTGTAATGGCTAACGCTCCTATCTATAAGAAATTAAATGACTTTGGATTAGAGCCTGTGTACTGGAATGATGAGGTTTTAGATATTGCCTCCAATTACAAAGACATCACCGCCCAAGTGATCAGTCAAGTGAAAGGTGACGGTCAAGGATTAGAACGACTTGGACGCATGGCTATCATCGGTTCTATCAAATCTGATGCTCTCGCCGCTGGTTCTTTTGAAGATGGTGAAGATGACGATTTACCTTTTCAATATTTTTCATATGACCATCTTACCGAAGGATGGTTTTGTGCGCGAACCAAAACCCTCAATGGCGATAGATACGCTTTATTGATCAATGAAAATGAAAAAGAAATTTTAGAAAATTTTGAGTCAGAACATTATCCTCTTGGAGAATTGACCACGGTTAAAGCTTCTCGCGTATTTGCCCCTTTGGAACGAGAACATTTATTAGCACCATCACGCAAACGTCGCTCTCCAGTGAGAGGCTATTATTGGAAGCATTCACTTGATATTGCATATGTTACGCCTTCTGAGTTTGTGATTGCTCGCAACATGGGTAGCAGGCACCGACACAAAACTCTTGTGCTGAACACGTTGAATTTGCATATACAGAAACTCAACCGTCCAGAATCTGAGATGCTCAAACTGGCGTCGGGTAAAAAAATATCTACGCGGCAACTGCTCAAAGTTTACCAAATGAAACATCCCAAAATAAGTAGTCGAAGTTCTGAAAAAATTCTGAAAAAACTTATAGAAAACGGAATCCTTCTTGAGTGTCTCAAAAACAAAAAAATAAAATCAATAGCAACGCCTAAAGAAGAAAAACAACTTCAGGCTACAACTGTATGAATAATAATTCATCAAAATCAATGAGGACTACAAGGAAGACGGTATGTCATTAACAGAGCTAAAAAAAACTTATTGGAAGCATGCCGCAGACATTGACGATACCGTCTATGCCACTAAAGCCGAACTCAACAAGTTGTCCAGACGTGAAATTTGTGAACAACGCTATTCTCGCCAAAAATTATTCGATCACATCAGCAGTCAGCGTGTTGTTGTCTTCAGGGATTTTCCATTAAGGGAAAGTATGGGTCGATTTTTTCTTCATAATCGTTCACCTGAAGAAAGTATGAAATCTTTATTCAGTAAAAAAGAAACTACTCTCACAAAATCCGGACCTTCACAACGGCGTGGTTACAAACGAGTGCATGATGTTGTGGATGCGTGGCATAAAAATACAGCAATTCTTTCGGCTAACGATGTGTTTTATAGAGATCTCGAACTTGACAGTGATTTTGATTGTGAATCTATAGGCGATTTCAGTGTTTTGAGAGAGGCTCCTGATGGTATACGAGATATTGAAGTTGCCACACTTTTGATGGGTACTTACGGTTGTATGAGTGACTCTCACGCCGATGATCCCGATGGTTCAAATTATTGCATTAGAGGAAGAAAATTTTGGTTAATATGGGATAGGCAAGAGGGGAGCAAAAAAGGCTTAGAAGATTGTGAATATGACGAAGTCTATAGTAAGGCTCACTTTGACATCAAAACATTTTTGACGCTTAAAACGTCAGCTTGGTTTACCCTTTCTGAGGGGCAAACGTTGTTTTTGCCAGGAAATTACACCCATAAAGTCATCACTATTGAAAAATACATGGGTATTAGTAATTTTTATGTTTGTTTTTCAAATGCCTTGACTTCTCTCACACGCTGGAAATGTCATAGCGCACCAAACCCAATGGTATCTAAAGATTATTGGGGAGACATCACCCAACTAGTTATCAAGCAATTCGATAAACTTTTAAAGGCCAAACGCGATAAAAAAAATTACTGGGGTTTCTATCATATTCCCAAGGCCTTAAGATACTGGGAAACCCATTGCAGTAAATCAGAACAATTACAGATGCTTGAATGTCCACATTTCAAAGAATTGATTGAACGATTTACATTTAAAATGGGAGGCCATCATAGACGGGACAAGTAGCTGGACATAGGCATTGAATTGAACGATTTTGAACTTTGAATATAACGGGAAGAAAATTTATAAGAGTTTTTCCGTTGCTTTGATAAGTGTGTTAAGGCTGTTACTTAAATCATTTCGTTGTTTGTCGCTGAGCAGTGATAGTACTTCTTCTTGGAGATCGAGGGACAGGGGTAAGGCCTGAGCTAAAACAGTTTTACCTTTTGGCGTGAGACTGAGTTGATAGACGCGGCGGTCGTCGGGTAATTGTTTTCGCTCTACTAAATCAGCGGCTTCCAACCTTTTCAAAATAGAGACGATGGTATTAGGGTCGCTGCTCATCAATTCTACCAGTTGTCTTTGAATCAGTCCTTCAGTCGATTTTTCTGAAATCCAACGAAGGGTGGTGAATTGATCAGGGGTGATGTTCAAGTGGGCAATGCGTCGCCTAAAAGTTTTATTGAGGTTGAACCATACTTGTCTTAGCAGGGGAGGGAGGCGTGTTTCCGTGGAATCATTGTTTGTTGTCATATTTCTTAGCTTTTCATATTAAAAAAAGTACGTATAAGTACTATTATTTCTTTATTTTTACTTATCACAGAACTATAATAGCTCTCGCTAACCACAAATTCTAGTAAATAAAAATAAGGAAATTATATGAGAATCATTAAGCGTTTCAGTGTAGGGCTTATTACTCTTTTATTGTTATTTGTTGATGTCTCACATTCTACAACGATTTTAGCTGAAGAAGCATCAAATGAAGTGGTGGGTTGGTTGGGCTGGCGAGGTCCCGATCAAAATGCCTCGAGCACAGAAAATTCATTGCCTGATAATTGGGTTGTAGGCGGAGAAAATCATGTATGGGATATAAGCCTTAAAGGTCGTGGTACACCCGTTATTGCAAACGATCGTTTGTATGCTTTGGGTTATGTGGGCGAAGCTCAAGAAATGCGTGAGGTCATTAAATGTTTGGATGCTTCTACGGGTAAATTAATTTGGGAATATTATTACAACGATTTTTTGAGTGATGTGATCTATTCTCGTTATTCTATTGGTGCGCCTACGGTGGACGCTGAAACAGGTAATGTGTATGTGTTGAGTACTGCAGGAGTAACTTTTTGTTTTGATAGAAATGGAAAGAAGTTGTGGGAGCTGTCGCTCTTTGAAGATTTTGGACGTATTCCTTCATTACCTAATGGCAGAACAGGAGCACCGGCTATTGATGGAGATTTGGTTATCGTAAGAGGTGTGAGCAGTAATTGGGGTAAAATTCAAGGACCTGGACGTGACCGTTTATTAGCGCTGAATAAAAAAACGGGGGAGCATGTGTGGACATGCACGCCAGGCATTCAACCTGTTGACAGTTCGTTTTCTACACCGGTATTTGCTTGGTACAAGAACAAACGGGTGATGTATGTGGGCACTGGCTGCGGCCACATGGCTTGTATCAATGTCAAAACAGGACAAACGCTTTGGCGTTATCGTTTGTCAACGGGCGGTGTGAATAGCTCTTTGATTTTGTTTCAAAATAAAACCTTGGTGGGTATTCATGGAAAAGGTAATCCTAATTCCTCTCGCTTAGGAGGTTTGGTGGGTATTGAATTGCAAGACAGATTTTACGAGTCCAAAGAACCTGTGGTCTTAGAAGATAAAGATGTGGCCTGGCGTCACGAGGTGATGATGTTCACAAGTTCACCTGCCTTAGATAAAGACAAACTGTATCAAGTAGACAAAAAAGGTGATTTGCATTGTATTTCTGTCACAAGTGGTGAAAAGTTATGGGTTAAAGATTTGGGTGTGGATCAAATTCATGCCTCACCCCTATGTGCGGATGGTAAAATTTATGTGGGCATGACCAATGGTGATTTTTACATTCTCAAACCCGGTGAAACAGATGCTGAAGTGTTGTGCAAACAGCAATTACAAGGGGGGTGTTTGGGGGCTCCTGCGATATATGCGGGAAGAATTTATATTCACACAAAAGAAAAATTGTATTGTTTTGGCTCACAATCAGCTCGTATTCCAAAACAAAAAGTTAAAGAGAAATCTCAGCCGCAGATTGGCTCCGCCGTGGCTTTACAAATTTTTCCTACAGAGTTGGTGTTGCAGCCTGGTGATAAAATAGCTTTTACAGCCTACAGCATTGATGCCGATGGACACCGTGTAGAAAAAATAGAAAGTGCTCAACTCAGTTGGAAAAAACATCCTAAACTTCCTATTTCAATGAATGCGGGTTTTACAGATCAAGGGGAGTTGCTTGTTGAAGAAATTAATAACCCTTCCGCTGGAGTTTTTGTGGCAACGTATAAGGGTCTATCCGGTAGTATTCGTGGGCGTGTATTAAACAAATTGCCTTTTAGAGTGGATTTTGAATCCATGAAACTAAGTCAAAAAAGAGAAACAGAAGATATGGGCTCAGACTATTCTCATCCACCAAGTTCTTGGTTAGGGGCGCGTATGAAGTGGGAAGTGAGAGAGTTAGAGGGTAATAAAGTGTTTACCAAAACACTGTTTAATTTGTTATTTACTAAAGCGCGTTCATTTATTGGTCCTGCCTATTTGAAAGATTACACTGTTGAAGCGGATATCATGAGTGAAGGTAATCGCAGGGTTATGTCAGATGTGGGAGTGATCAATCAGCGCTATAATATTGCCTTAGTGGGTAATGCCCAAGTGATTCGTGTGACTTCCAACCATGATCGTTTCAAACAGGAACTTCGTTATAAATGGAGCGCCAGAACCTGGTACCGTATCAAAACCAAAATTGAGAAACAAAGTGATGGCAGTGCCTTAGTAAGAGTGAAGGTGTGGCCAAGATCAGAGAATGAGCCAGAAGAATGGACATTCTCACCCTCGCACAGATATGCTCACACACATGGGGCACCTGGATTGTTTGGTTTCGCACCCCAAGCCAAAAAGCGAGTTTATATTGATAATGTTTCCGTTTACGCGAACATAAAGAAGTAGGAGTTTACATGTTTCTGAAAATAAAATATATCAGCTTTATTTTTTTTGTGATCATTTTTTGTGGTTTTGATCAAGGTCAAGATTGGGGTATGTGGGGAGGCAATGCCAGTCGTAATATGGTGTCACCTGAAAAAGGTATTGTGAAAAAATTTGTGGCGGGAAAAATTCATCGCAAGACTGAAATTGTTGATATGGCGACCACCAAAAATGTGAAGTGGGTATGTAAACTAGGCTCAGAAAGTTATGGTAATCCCGTTATCGCAAATGGTCGCGTGTACGTGGGGACGAATAATGCCAGCCCTCGTGATGTGAGAAATGTGGGTGATAGAGGTATTGTGTTGTGCTTAGATGAAACAAGCGGAAAAATGATTTGGCAACTAGCCGTTCCCAAGCTTGGCGCTCAAAAAGAAAGTGACTGGGAAGATTTGGGCATATGCTCTTCACCCACCATCGATGGTGACTTTGTTTATTTGGTGACCAACCGTTGTGAGGTCGTGTGTTTGGATGTGAATGGACTCAAAAATGGCAATCAGGGTTACCAAGATGAACTCAAGTACATGAAATCCAAAGATAATAAGATCAGCGAATTAATTGCGACAGATGCGGATATTATTTGGCGCTTTGACATGATTGATGAGTTAGGTGTTTTTCCGCATAACATCACCAGTTCATCGGTGTTGGTAGTAGGAGACAAACTTTTTGTCACGACCTCAAATGGGATGGATAAAACGCATAATAATATTCCTGCACCTAATGCGCCTTGTTTGGTATCGTTGAACAAAAAAACGGGAGCGCTGATGGGTGAAGAATTTTCGCAGATCAGTGAGCGTCTTATGCATTGCAATTGGTCTTCACCTGCTTATGGAACAGTGAACAAACAAGATACAGTAATTTTTGGTGGGGGTGATGGTTGGTGTTATGGCTTTGACCCCGTAGCTGTGGAAAATAAAGAAGAAGATTTTTTTGTCTTGCCTGAGTTGTGGCGCTTTGATTGTAATCCACCAAGCTACCGTAAGGATAAAGAAGGAAAGGATATTGAATACGCAACTTTTAAAGGACCCAGTGAAATCATTAGTACGCCTGTATTTCACAAAAATCGAGTGTATGTTTCTATAGGTCAAGACCCTGAACATGAAAACGGATTAGGAAATTTGGTTTGTATTGATGCCTCAAAACGTGGAGATGTCACATTAACGGCAGAAATATGGTCTTCTAAATTATTACAACGTTCTTTATCAACCGTGGCCATTTATAATAATTTGGTCTTCGCCGCTGATTACGCGGGTTATTTGCATTGTTTGGATGCCGACACCGGCAAACGTTATTGGCGTTTTGATACGGGTGCTCATATTTGGTCTTCACCCTTGGTGGCAGATGGTCATGTTTATCTTGGCAATGAAGATGGATTATTTTTTGTGTTGAAAGCCGAGGGTGGAACTGAAGCTCAACAAGTTGCTGAAATTGATATGGATGCACCTATTTACTCCACGGCTGTGGTTGCGAATGGGGTCCTTTATATTGCCACTCAATCGCATTTATATGCATTGGCTAAAAAGTAATATGTCTGATTCGTTTAAAAAAATATTTCTCTATGGGGGGATTGTCGTGTTGATGCTATTGCATCAGGATTTTTGGTTCTGGGAAGATCCAAGTTTGGTGATGGGATTTTTACCCGTAGGGCTTTTTTATCATATTTGTTTTTCTATGGCGGCGGCGGGATTTTTTGCGTTGGTGGTTAGATTTTGTTGGCCTCAAGATTTGGAAGACGAATGATTCCTCTTCAAATTATTGCGGGTTATTTGATACTTCTGATTGTGTTAGGGGTGGTGTGTGGTCGTCTTTTTAAGGGCACGGCTAAAGATTATTTTTTGGCTAGTCATTCTATTGGACCGATTGTGTTGTTGATGTCAATTTTTGGTACGACGATGACGGCTTTTGCTTTAGTAGGGAGTACGGGTCAGGCTTATAAATCAGGCATCGGTGTTTATGGATTGATGGCCTCTTGGTCGGGGTTGATTCATTCGGCGGTGTTTTTTTTGGTGGGCATTAAAATTTGGGCCTTAGGAAAAAAACATGGCTACCTCACGCAGATCGAATTTTTTAGAGAGCGATTCAACAGTAATGGTTTAGGTTATTTGTTATTCCCCATTCTTGTTGGCTTGGTGATCCCGTATTTGTTGATTGGACTTGTTGGTGCTGAAAAAATTGTTGAGGTTTTGACAAAAGGAGCGTTTCCGGATCTTTTTACAGAAAGCGCAAAATTTAAGGGGGGTATCCCTCCTTGGATAACAGGTTTAGTGATATCAACAGTTGTTTTGGGTTATGTTTTTTTTGGTGGTATTCGCGCCACAGCTTGGGCCAATACCTTTCAAACTGCCGTATTTATGGTGATGGGTTTTTTGGCATTTTGGTTAATTGCAGACAAACTGGGTGGTTTGGGAGAAGCGATTAAAAATGTAGCTGTTGATAAAACGACACGGGTAGATATGGACAAATGGAAATTTGCCTCCTATCTTTTTGTCCCTCTTTCTGTGGGTATGTTTCCTCATTTGTTTCAGAATTTTTTGACAGCCAAATCGTCTAAAACGTTTAAATTGTCAGTTATTGCTCACCCTGTATTTATTATGTTGACATGGGTGCCCTGTATTTTGATAGGGATTTGGGCGACTTCGGCCATGCTTGATGGTAAGCCAGTGATCCCTGGAATATTTATGAACAATGGTCAAGAAAATGCGGTACTTGGATTTATGATAGGTAAATTAACTAGTCCCGTAATAACAGGTCTTGTAGGAGCTGGAATATTAGCGGCAATTATGTCTTCGTTGGATTCACAATTTCTCTGTATGGGAACTATTTTTACCAATGATATTGTGTTTCATAAATATGGCAAAGATAAATTCACAGAAAAACAGCAGATCATGATAGCGAGAGGTTTTATAGTTCTCATTGTTCTGATCACTTATTTTTTATCGCTTGGTACAGAAAAGAGTATATTTTCACTAGCCGTTTGGTGCTTTAGTGGTTTTGCGGGATTGTTTCCGTTGATTTTTTCTGCCATTTATTGGAAGGGTGCCACTAAAGCAGGTGCTTTTGCATCTGTGTCTGTTACGGCTCTGGTATGGTTTTATCTTTTTCGTGAATCAGGTTATGCGAGTACAGAATATTTGCTTTGGGACAAGGTAATGCCCGTGGTAGGGATCTTTGTTGCTTCTGCGGTGAGTTTGATTATAGTTTCTTTACTCACTCAAAAACCAGACGAAGAAACATTGAATAAATTTTTTCCGAAAGCAAAATAATGTCTCAGTCTCACAACACGTTGGATTCCCATGTACGGGATATGATCAAATGGCACTTTTCTGAAGAAACAGGATGTGATTTTTGGTTGAACTGGGCCAAAGAGCAATCTTGGAATCCTTTAGAGAAGGTGACATGTTTTGAGGATATTAAGTTGTTTCCGCATTTTGAAGATTCTTATCTGCGTGACGGTCCTTTGGAAAAATGGGTGCCACAACTCTACAAAGGCAAGCCCTTTAAAGTATTTGAAACAGGTGGGACAACAGGCATGCCCAAACAACGGATCAGTTGGGAAGATCATCTTGTAGATTATTCTGAATTTTCTAAGACTTTGTCAGATAAAGATTTTCCTCAAGGTGGACATTGGTTGATGGTGGGGCCAACAGGGCCAAGACGTTTGCGTTTGGCAATAGAACATTTGGCTAATGTGAGAGGCAGCTCTTGTTTTCATGTGGATCTTGATCCGCGTTGGGTGATCAAATTGTTACATGCGGGCAAGATTGATGAAGCTAAAGCTTACAGCCGTCATGTGGTGGATCAGGCCGTGACCATTATGAAAAATAGAGAGATCAAATGTTTGTTCACGACACCTAAATTGTTGGAAGCGATAGGCCATGACATTGATTTGCCTACCACAGGTATCAAAGGTGTCTTTTGTGGGGGGACGTCGATGACTCCGCAGATGATACGGTTTTTGGTAGAAGAAGTGTTGGAGCATCAAATTTCTTTTGTGCCCACTTACGGCAATACTCTTATGGGTTTGGCTTGTAGCCGCCCCTTTATACCAGAAGATAACTGGAGTCCCACTTACTACGCACCCCAGCCCCGGGCTGTGTTGCGAGTGGTAGCTGAAACAGATACCAGTAAAGTTGTGGACTATGGGTCTCGTGGTCGTGTGGAATTGACAACCTTAACCAAAGAATTTTTTATGCCACGTTTTTTAGAACGTGATGAAGCCACTCGCCGAGAGCCTTGTGATTTGTATCCTTGGGATGGTGTGGGAGGCGTTTCACCTATCACACAAGTGGAACAAACAAAGGTGATTGAGGGAGTGTATTGATTTGACGATTCCGCATATTCCTATTGTGCGTTTAGGTGAAAATTATAAAAGCCTTGATGTTTATGAGCTTAAGGATCATCGAAGTGGTGAGGTTGTCGCCTTGGTGAGTCAGGCCAATGGGGGCTTGATCAAAAAAGACCGAAAAAAATTGCTCAACATAGAATCTCGTCGTTCTCTCCATGACTTGATGGAAATTATCAGAATCTCCGCAAAAATATTTATGGAGGATGAATTGCCTTTAGGTGACATACTTCAATCTCCCCAAGAATATGCACGTCAATTGTCATCCACATCGGGCATGCCTCAATCGATGTGTTACGAAAATATGAATAAAGTGGCCTATGTACTGGAAAATATTAAAACAGTTATTAAAGGTTTGACACGAGGTTTGGATATAGACTCTTTGTACTGGGGTTACGGCAGACATGATGATGTCCCGGTGAGTTATTATCCGTTGGCAGATATGTTGGGAGCGGTATTACCCAGTAACTCACCTGGTGTGAATTCGCTTTGGATACCTTCGTTGGCATTGAATGTTCCCGTGTTTATCAAACCAGGGGCTCAAGAACCGTGGACTCCTTTTCGTATTATACAATCCCTAATCAAAGCGGGAATGCCCAAAGAAATGTTAAGTTTTTATCCCACAAATCATGAGGGTGCGTCGAGCTTAATTGAATGCACAGATAAATCATTGGTGTTTGGAGATAGACAAACAACAGCAAAATATCTGAATAACGCGGACATAGAAATCCATGGTCCAGGTTATAGTAAAATTGTGATTGCAGAAGATTGCATTGATCATTGGGCAGATTATATAGATGTTTTGTACGATTCAGTGATGGCCAATGGGGGGCGCAGTTGTATCAATGCCTCAACCATTGTTGTGCCTCGTTTTGGTCAAGCCATTGCAAAGGTCCTGGCGAAACGCATGAATAAAGTGGTGGAACTTCCCTTGGATCAACCTGAAGCATTGCTTTCCGCTTTTGCCACTCCTGCGGTGGCCGATGGAATTAATAGTCGTATAGATGAGCATTTGGAAATAGCGGGAGCAATAGATGTGACGGCGCAATTGCGAGCAGGCAACCGTAAAGTTGAATGTGCAGGTTCTGTATTTTTAAAACCAACGGTTATATTTTGTGATAGCTTTGATCATCCTTTGGCTAGGTCTGAATTCATGTTCCCCTATGTGGCTGTTGTGGAATCGAATAGCGACTCTCTTATTACGGATATAGGTGATACCTTAGTGGCCACGATTATTACAGAAGATCAAGGACTTATGAAACAAGCGATGAGAGCTCCACATATTGATCGCTTGAATTTAGGTCCGATTCCTACGGTACGTGTCCATTGGGATCAGCCCCATGAGGGCAATATTTTTGAATTTCTCTATTCTCGTCGGGCGTTACAAATGGCGGATAATTTGCAAGAGAAGCCCCCCTTGAATTTTTCAGGCAGTCCAAATAACAAGGTGTTGTTCGGAGAAGGATGTTTGGATCAGTTGCTCGCCGTACTCAACGAGAAAAAAATAAAAAAATTATTATTGGTGACGGACAGTGGCATCAAAAAAGCGGGTCATGTAAATAAAGTTCTCGAACTTTTAACCCAAGCTGGTATTGAGTGGATTTTGTTTGATGAGGTAAAAGAAAATCCCACATCAGCTGATGTGGAGAAATGTGTTCTCGCGGTTGATGGTCAACATTGTGAATTGATTATTGGTTTAGGTGGTGGAAGTAGTTTGGATACGGCCAAAGCCTGTAATTTTGTATTGAGTGGTGGTGGAAAAATGCAAGATTATCGAGGAATAGGAAAAGCTAATTTTGATATGCTGCCCTTAGTGGCTATTCCTACAACCTCAGGAACAGGCAGCGAATGCCAAAGTTTTGCATTGATTGTTGATGAAACGACGGGGCAAAAAATGGCTTGTGGTGACCAAGGAGCGGTGGCGGAGACGGTTATTTTGGACCCTTGTTTGACAGTGACCCAACCCGAAAAAGTAACAGCTCACACTGCCATCGATGCATTAGTCCATTCGTTAGAAACCGCCGTATGCGTGAAGCGCAATGATATTTCAGAAAAATATGCCTTTGAAGCTTTCAAACTAATTGTCACCAACTTACCTGTTGTTCTCAAGGATCCCAATAACGTTACGGCCCGTGGTCGAATGCAATTGGCAGCAGCTTATGCGGGGGTGGCTATTGAAAATAGTATGCTGGGTGCAGCTCATGCGATGGCAAACCCTTTAACGGCGGCGGTAGGCATGACACATGGTCAGGCCGTGGGCATGATGATTTCAGGAGTGATTCAATTTAATTCTCGTAACCCTGAAGTGGCGCATATTTATAGAGACCTAGCTGTTTATGGGGGGGTTGTCGATAAAGATGATTCTTTGGCTGTGGCTCTCAAAAAACTTTTATTAACCGTTAAAGAAATGTTGATTTCCACTGAGATTCAAAATTCCATTAAAGACTATGGTGTACAACAAGACAATTTAAAAGTACTTTCTCAGGAAGCCGCCAAACAATGGACAGGGACTTTTAATCCCGTGCATATGGAAGAGTCTGATTTTTTCAATTTGTATCAAGCTAATTACAATGGTCTTGAGCTAAAGGTTAATTTATGATTCGCTATTTTCTGGCTGTTATCATGTCATTTATATTTGTTTTATTGTCTTGTGATAATGAAGTGTCTCTTTCTAGCCCTAAAAAAATGAAGAAACCAGGGCGTAAACAAGCAATCAAAACAGACAATGTCAAGCAGTGGAGTAATCATCGTGTTGATGTGTCATCAAGTGGAAGAGTAAATGGTCGTTTAAAAAGTACACTTTCCAATACGCCGCTGTGGACGTTTAAGACAAAAGGTCCGATAGAAGCCACAACCGTATTAGACGACGATATTATATATTTGGCCTCTACCGATAGAACAATTTACGCCTTAAATTGGGCAACAGGAAAGCCAATCTGGAATTTTGAAACCTTGTCTCAAAACAAGTCAGCTCCCATGATACATGGAGAAGTGCTTTACTTAGGTAGCTCAGATGGTTTTATGTATGCCTTGAATAAAAAAACAGGAAATTTGCTTTGGAAATTTGAAACGGGCGATGAAATTTCAGGTTCTGCTTTATTTAGCCGAGATAAAAAAGGCCTTGGACGATTACTCTTTGGTAGTCAGGATTGCCTGTTTTATTGTTTGGATGCCAATACAGGTAAAAAAATATGGAGTTATGATGTGGGGGCCCCACTCTATAGCAGCCCCTCTTTAAAGGATTCAATGGTGATTTTTGGTGGTTGTGATTCTAATCTTCATGTGGTGGACATTGATAAAGGTGAGTTGAAGGCTAAGATTCCTTTAGGGGGACAGTTTGGTCGTTCTGTGGTGTTGGAGAATGAAAGAGCATATTTGGGGCATATGGGTAATGAATTTGTTTGCCTTGATTTGAAAAAATCAACAACCCTGTGGCGTTTTAAATTACGTTTTCAGATTGATTGCTCGGCGGCGATCGCTGGTGAGCGAATCGTGTTTGGTGCCAATGACAAAAAATTATATTGTTTGGATAAAAAAACAGGTAAAGAACTCTGGCAATTCAAAACTAAGGGCCATATCAATTCGTCACCTATTATTTGTGATGCCAAGGTATTATTTGGTTCCCAAGATGGTCGGATTTACATGCTGAATTTGGATAAAGGGGAATTGTTGTGGTCCACCGATGTGGGAGAAGATATTGTGGCTGACCCGATGGTGATTGATGGGTGCGTGGCTGTGGGATCAAATGATGGAGTATTGTATGTCTTCAGATAAAACTAAAGTGGGTAATTTTTTTATATCAAACTATCCCCAATATTCATTTTGGAGACCAGAGAATGTACCGGAAGTGTTGGACTGTATCAGTCAAAAGCCTCAGCCCAATTCACCATTGGGGATTTATTTACATTTGCCTTTTTGTCGAAAACGTTGTCATTTCTGTTATTTTAGAGTGTATACAGATAAAAATGCGGCGGAAATCAAAGATTACATTGATGCGACGATTCAAGAGCTGTCACTTTATAGTCAACAAACCTTTGTGGCAGGAAGATTACCCGAGTTTATTTATTTTGGTGGCGGCACCCCCTCTTATTTGTCACGGGAACAATTCAGATATCTTGTAGGAGAAATGAAAAAAATATTTCCTTGGGACAAGGCTGAGGAGGTTACTGTGGAGTGCGAACCGGGAACGCTTACGGAAGAAAAAATAAGAAATTTCAAAGAGTTAGGAGTGACTCGTTTGAGCCTAGGAATTGAAAACTTTGATGATGGGATATTAGAACTCAATAATCGTGCTCACCGTTCCAAAGAAGTTTATCGTGCCTACGACTTTGCTCGCTCAGTTGGTTTTGATCAAATAAACATTGATCTCATAGCAGGTATGATGGGAGAAAGTGATGAGAACTGGTTAGAGGTGATACAAAAAACCATTGAGATGTCAGCGGACAGTGTCACGATTTATCAAATGGAAATTCCCTTCAATACCTCTATCTATAAGGAGATGAAGAAAAAGGGTGAAGATGTGGCCCCCGTAGCGGGTTGGCAAACAAAAAGGCGGTGGGTGGATGAGGCTTTTTCAGCCTTTGAAAAAGCAGGTTATAAAGTGCTTGATGCTTATACCGTGGTGAAGAACCCTGAAGTCACACGTTTTGTTTACCGTGAAAAATTATGGACAGGGGCGGATATGATAGGTTTAGGCGTTTCTTCCTTTGGGCATATCAATGGCGCACATATTCAAAATGAAAAAGATTATGGACCTTATCTAAAGCGCGTAAAGTCTAATGAGTTTCCGATCAATAGAGGTTTGGTTATCACGGATGATGAGAAAATGATTAGAGAATTTATTTTGCAAATGAAAACAGGTTCTGTGGATTTGTCTTATTTTACTAAGAAGTTTTCAGTAAATATCTGTACACAATTTTCACAGGTGTTGGAGAAGCTTTCTGAGGATTTGTTTTTGTCAGTGGATAAGGCTACTCATACCATTGAACTGAATAGGAAGGGATTGTTGCAGGTGGATGTTTTACTTCACGAATTTTTTTTGCCTGAACACCGTAATGCTAGGTACACCTAATGAATGATTATGATGTGCTTGTTATTGGAGCGGGCCCGGCGGGCTCCACAGCGGCCTATCATTTGGCGAATAAGGGTTTTAAGGTCTTAGTCATCGAAAAAGAAAAGTTACCACGTTATCACGTAGGGGAGTCTTTGATGCCCTATTGTTATTTTCCTCTGGAACGTATGGGTTTGTCGGACTGGATGAGAGAAAGCGCCTATCCCAAAAAACAAAGTGTTCAGTTCGTGAGAAGCAATGGGCAGGTGTCACAGCCTTTTTATTTCTTTCAACATTTTGACCATAAAGCGGCCACCACATGGCAAGTGGATCGTGCTGAATTTGATAAGAAGCTGATGGACAACGCTCAATCAAAAGGTGCTGAGCTGCTGCAAGGCACTAAAGTGACTGATTTGATCGAGGAAAATGCGGTGATTTGTGGAGTGGTAACGGATTCAATGCAGGACGATCATAAAAGAATACGTAGTAAAATAGTGATAGATGCCAGTGGTAAAAATGCTTTTTCAATCAATCGTTTTAATAGTCGAATCCCCGATAAACTTTTGAAGAAGATTTCTATTTGGACATATTACAAAGGTGCGAAAAGAGATCCAGGTTTGGATGAAGGGGCCACAACGGTAGCTTATCTGCCTAAAAAAGCATGGTTCTGGTATATCCCTTTGTCAGATGATCGCGTGAGCGTGGGTTTGGTGGCGGACCCTTCTTATTTGAATTTTTCTAAGGCCGATTATCAAGAATTGTTTGAACGTGAAATTCAAAAAAACGAGTGGATCAAAGATCACCTTTCCATAGGAGAATTATGTGATAAATTTTACGTGACAAGTGATTTTTCATACCGTAGCGATTTTGTGGCTAAAGAGGGTTTGGTTTTGGCAGGCGATGCTTTTTCTTTTCTTGACCCCGTATTTTCATCAGGAGTGTTTTTGGCATTGCGTAGCGGAGAGATGGTGGCTACAGCAGTTGCACAGGCACTAAAAAACAACAATCTTGAACCTGATCAATTTTTGGATTACCAAAAAGAGTTTGTGGCGGGTCTTGAATCAATGAAAAAATTGGTCTACGCTTTTTATGACACTAATTTTAGTTTTGGTAAATTGATGCGCAAGTACCCTAATTTGAAAGGGGATTTGACAGATTGTTTGATAGGTAATTTGGAAGTTGATTTTAAACCTTTGTTCTCTGCGGTGGCGGAATTTACGAACGGATGAAAGTCATTTTCCTGACTCCAGGTACGGGAAGTTTTTATTGTGGCAATTGTCTGCGTGATGCGAACTTGGCTAAAGGTTTGAGTGAATTGGGTCACGATGTTTCAATTATCCCTTTGTATTTGCCTATTGTTTCTGAATTGTCTAAAGAATTTGAGGAAGAAGCTCTTTCCATGGGTGGGGTGAATGTGTATTTGCAAGAACAATTCTCTTTGTTTCGTTATAGCCCTAAGTGGTTGGACAATCTTTTTGACTCAAAAACAGTTGTGGGATTGGCTGCTTATAAAGCGGGAATGACAGAAGCTAAAGATCTTGGCCGACTAAGTGTGTCGATGCTTCAGGGGGTAAGGGGAAGGCAGCGTAAAGAAATTAAAAAATTAATTGATCGTTTGAAGAACGGAACCAAACCGGATGTTATTTTTTTATCCAATGCTTTACTTTTAGGTTTGGCTGAACCTTTGAAAAAAAATTTGGGGTCTAAGATAATTTTAACTTTACAAGGGGCAACAGGCTTTGTTGATTCACTTGATGAAAAAAGTCAAAAAGAAGTAAAAATTTTGATGCGACAGTGTTGTTCTTTTGTTGACGAGATGATTGCAGTGAGTCATTTTTATAAGGATAAAGTTATTAAAAATTTTTCTTTTGAGGCTTCCACAATATCTGTGGTTCATAATGGAATTGTTTTTGAAAAAATTTCAGAGAAAATCAAATCAGATAAAGCAAACTTTACTCTGGGATTTTTGTCGAGATTATGCCCTGCAAAAGGTGCCCTTGAATTGGCCCAAGTGTTTGTTCAGTTGCTTAAAAAGGAATTCTCTTATGATTTGAAATTGGTACTAGCTGGCAGTTTTGTGAAGGGAGATCAAGTTTATCTCGATGAGATCAAACAACTTTTAATAGAACATAATTGTATAAATCGATGTCAGTTTTTGCTGAATATTAATGAGGAGGCGAAAAAACAATTTTTATCAAAGATTGATGTGTTGTCTGTTCCCGTGCAATACGATGATTCTTTTGGTTTGTATGCCTTAGAAGCTTGGTCTGCTGGTGTTCCAGTGGTCTTGCCTGATGTGGGGGCCTTTCCCGAATTAATAGAATTATCTGAGGGAGGATTATTGTTTGATGCTAATAATCAGGAATCATTGGCGGATTGTTTGGCAGATCTTATTCAAGATTCCACAAAAGCTCGTAAAATGGCTTTGTCTGGCAGACGCTCAGTTGAAGAACTTTTTAACAACCGAACAATGGCTTTGCAAGTTGAGGAGATTATTAAAAAATGATATATGAATTCATTCACAAGAGAAATGTTGAATTTCCTGATACGGATATGGCAGGTATCATGCATTTTTCAAATTACCTACGTTTTATGGAATGCACTGAATTAGAAATGTACCGTTCATTTGAGCTGGGTCTTCATGAAGTGGGATCAGATTTGGAATGGGGTTTGCCCCGCGTACATGCGAAAGCGGATTATGTGTATCCCGCCCGGTTTAATGACTGTGTGGAAATTCAATTGTTGGTTGAAAAGATTGGTAAAAAATCAATCACTTACACCTTCAAATTAAGGAGAGATAAAGACAAACAGTTATTATCCACAGGCAAACTTGTTGTTGTGGCGGTGTCAACTTTAAAGGTGTCAGGTAAGCCTAGCTCTATAGCTATACCTGATCAATTACTAAAAAAGATAACGGAAGCTCCGGTAGAGCTTTTAACAGAGGAGTAACTTATGGGACATTGGTTGACATTTTCATTGATGACAGTTTGTGCATGGGGATTGTATGGTATCTTTTTGCACAGCGGGCAGGTGGCGATGAACGATGTTACCCATGGGCGTAATAAAGCCTTTTTGTTTGTGGGAGTAGCCTATTTTTTGATAGCCGTTTTGGCTCCTTTGATTATACTCAAGATTCAAGGAGCCACATGGACATTTCCATCTCAGGGAGTGTGGTGGTCATTGATTGCAGGCGTAGTGGGGGCAGTGGGTGCCTTTTGTGTTTTGTTGGCCTTTGGTGCAGGAGGAAAGCCTAGTTATGTGATGTCTATTATTTTTGCAGGAGCGCCTATTGTCAATGCCGTGCTGGGTTTGTTGATGCATCCACCTGCAGGTGGTGTATCTGTTATCAAGCCACAATTTTTTGTTGGTATTATTTTGGCTGCTATCGGGGGGTGTTTGGTGACATTTTATAAACCACCTCCACCTAAAAAAGTAGTGGCTGTGCAACAGGAAGATATCAAAGCAGAAGTGGATCGATAAATGTCTTCGGATGCTTTGCTTGAATTGAAAAATGTTCATAAAAAATATCCTTTACCCAATGGTGAAGAGTGTGTGGTATTGTCTGCTGTGGACCTTAAAATATGGTCAGGGAGTTCAACAGCTATTGTGGGACCGTCAGGCTCAGGTAAAAGTACCTTGTTGCACATTGCAGGCCTCTTGGATAAGGTGACGAGTGGTGATGTTATTCTATCTGGTGAAAACACCACAGAGATGCTTGAAGAGCAAAAACGTTTGTTGCGTCGTGATCACATTGGTTTCGTGTTTCAAGATCATCAACTTTTACCCCAGGCCACGGTGTTAGAAAATGTGTTGTTGCCCTGCTTGGCTAAAGGTATGGTTGAAAAAAAATCAGAACTCTATCAACGTGCTTTGGATCTAATAAATAATGTAGGTCTTAGCGAACGTATCAACCATGTTCCCGGACAGTTGTCAGGCGGTGAATGTCAGCGTGTTGCTGTAATACGTAGCATGATCAACAAACCAAAGTTGATATTGGCCGATGAACCCAGCGGTGCCCTAGACAAAAAAAATACCGAACAATTATGTGAAATGTTATTAGGGTTTCAATCTTCATCTCAAGTGGCTTTGATGTTGGTAACACACTCAATGGACTTGGCTGACCGTATGCAAAAAAAATACCGTTTGGATTCGGCTCATTTGATTGAAGGTTAAAGTCTTGTCTTTTTTTCGCTTATTAATAAAAAATATGCTTTTTTATAAGAGCTCTCATACTCTCACTATTTTGATTTGTTCCATAGCGGTAGCTGTTGTGTTTGCCTCTTTGTCTGTAGGGGATTCAGTAAAAAGTTACTTGAAAAAAAAACGAGATAAGGCCATAGGTGATGTCAGCCATGTTCTTTATAGGCCTGGGAGATTTTTCACTGAATCTTTAGTTGACTCTCTTTCTAAAGAATTGCCTGCGACAAAATTTTCACCAGGACTTTTGTTGTCAGGTCGTGTGTCTACTCCCGATTCAAAAAAATCGATTAACAATGTTAATGTGATGGGTGTTCATAAATCCTGGAAAGGCGTCTCGTCGGCCGGTTTCAATGCGGAACTTTTTTCGGTCAACGAAACCTTTGCAGACAAATGTGGTGTTAAGGAGGGGGACAGTGTTATTCTACGCATCCCGCGATTGACGGCACTCCCTTCGGCATCAATGATGTCAGATAAAAATAAGGTTAGTCAAGCGATTAGATTTACGATTGATCGTATTGTGACAAGTAACGAATTGGGAGATTTTGATATTTTTAATAATCCCATAACGACGGCGAATGTATTTCTTCCTTTGCCTTTTCTTCAGGAGAAAATGAAAAACAAGAAATTAATCAACAGTATTTTTGTGAATGATCTTAATAAAGGATTGGATTATCACAAATTGAATAATGCTATCCGAAACAATTGGACCATAGAAGATTTGCAACTGAAAACAATTCAACTGGATGAGGCCAAACAATTGTTGCAAAGTGAGAGAATTTTTATTGATCAAAATTTGGCAGAGGCGTTACTAGGTTCGATAGGGCAGAGTAAAGCGGATTTGACTTACCTTGTTAATTCGTTAACGGCAAATAATGTCAGTACGCCTTATTCAATGGTAGCGGGTGTGGACAGTGTATTGGCGCATAACGAGATTATGGTCACCGAATGGTTGCAAGAGGATTTGTCTCTTAAAATAGGCGATTTATTGACATTATCTTATTTTGCTATCAATCAGAAAGATGTGTTGGAAGAGCGTCAAGTGGAATTTGTTGTCAAAAAAGTGATACAGGATCTGCCTCATGCTAAGGCTTATATGCCCGAATTTCCAGGGTTGGCCAAGGCAGAATCCACACGTAATTGGTCTAGCTCTTTGCCCATTGAATTGAATCGAGTGAGAGATAAAGATGAGGCCTATTGGAAAAAATATAGAGGAACACCTAAAGCATATATTGATTTAAATCAAGCTAAAAAAATGTGGGCCAACGCCTATGGGGATATCACATCCCTACGTTTCGATGGAAATGACAATAAATTAAAATCAACATTAACCAAACTAGAACCTCGATTTTTTGGTTTCACATTTTCTGCATTAGAGGCGAGTAGTGTAGGGCAAAATGTGGATTTTAGTCAATTGTTTTTGGGCTTTGCTTTCTTTTTGATTTTTGCGGCCTTGCTATTGATGGGATTGATGTTTTCTTTGAATATTGATGCACGTCAAAATGAAATTTATTTGTTAAAAAATCTGGGATTCTCCAGTAGCTTTATAAAAAAGTTATGGCTTTCTGAAGCCATTGTCATTTCACTGATAGGGTGTTTGTTGGCGATTGTTGTTGTGGGGCCATTGTTCAGCCGTATGGTTATTGACGCTTTGATGGGCCGCTGGTCGAAGGCGGTAGTACAGGCAGAGTTGGTTTACTTGTTTGAAACACACACAGCGTATTTGGCTTTTGTCGCAGGTTTTGTTGTTTCCATGCTCTCGGTCTATTTTTTTATTATAACTCGTTTGAAACATAATAATAAAAGTAAGTATCTATGGACTGATAAAAAACCCTATGATGTCTGTAGTTTTATGTTAGCCGTTTTGCTGATGGTTGTCGTGTGGTTTAGGCCTGAATATGAGGTGCTAGGTTTTTATCTATCGGGTTTTTTATTGTTATTAGGTTGTGTGATGATGTTTCGTAATAGATTGTCACATAGTCCGACTTTCACCGTTTTGAGTGTGAACACATTGGCATTGACTAATGTGAAACGTCTGAAACTAAGAAGTATGGTGATTGTGACGGTGTTGGCAGCGACTATCTTTTTAGTAGTGGCTGTCGGGACATATAGAGTGGACTCACATAAAGCGGCACATGAATCTGGATCGGGCACCGGGGGATTTGAGTTCTATTCTGAAAGTTCTATTGGGATTCCCAGAGAACTTGTGGAGGAAGACTTGGTTGAGACAGGTTTGAAGCCCATTTTTTTACAACGCAAACGTGGTGAAAATGCGAGTTGTCTTAATTTAAATAAAGTGACGGAACCTTCTCTTGTGGCCGTAGATCCGGTTGATTTTTCATCTCGGAATTCTTTTTCTTTTTCATCGCAATTACTCGATTCAGACAATGCTTGGGACTTGTTGAACGAGGGGAATGCTCAAGTGGTTCCCGGAATTGTTGATGCGAATAGTTTGAAATGGGTTATCGGAAAGCAATTAGGAGATCGTATTACTTATAAAGATGAATGGGGCAATGATTTTGCAGTTCAAATTGTTGCCTGTACGAATAATTCAATTTTGCAAGGTCATGTGGTGGTGGCGGCATCAGTTTTTAAAAAATATTATCCAAGTATTTCGGGTGCCGAAGTGATCTTATGGGATGGGGTTGAAGAGAGTAATAAAAAAATACTGTTTGAAAAAAAAGAAGATCTTTCTGATTACGGCTTCACTTTAGATAATGCCGCAGATCGTTTGCAGGCTTTCGCAGATATCGAAAATACGCATCTTTCTATATTTCAAAGTCTGGGTACATTAGGTTTGTTGCTGGGTTGTTTTGCTTTGGGCCTTCTTATTTTTAAATCGGTTTCGGATCGTCGTGGTGAATTGGCTCTATTGAAGGCCTTTGGTTTTTCTGACAGGCAAATAATCAGCTATGTTTTTTCTGAGTATAACTCACTGTTTTTGACGGCTTTTGTTTCAGGGCTTACATCGGCTTTGTTGGCTGTATGGCCACAATTAACTTCATCTTCTATTTTTCCCATAAAATCAATGAGTTTGACCTTAGGAATTTTGTTTATTGTGATTTATATATGGATGTTTTTGGCCAGTAAATGGGCTTGTGGTAGAAATCTAATAAGTGCTCTCAAATCAGGATAATAGTTTATAATAGTGGTCAATACTTAAGATTAAGGGAGAATGATATGAAAGCTCTGATTGTACTTGTTCTGTTTGTTATTACTTTAGGAATGGCAAACGCCTATTCAGAGGATTGGCCTTCTTGGAGAGGGTCAGACCGTACAGACATCTCCAGTGAAACGGGTTTGTTACAGCAGTGGCCTGAAAAAGGCCCTAAGTTATTATGGAGTTTTGAAGATGCGGGTATTGGTTATGCGGGGGTTTCTACTTCCAAAGGTAAACTTTTTACTATGGGTGCGCGTCAAAATAAATCTCAATTAATTTGTCTGGATGCCATAAAAGGTAATGAGTTGTGGGCGGTTGAAATGGGTGACGTGTTGTCAAATGGTTGGGGAGATGGCCCAAGATCTACTCCTTCAGTAGATGGCAATTTTGTTTACGCAATGAGTGCCAAAGGTGATTTGATTTGTGTGAATGTCACAACAGGTAAGCAGTTGTGGAAACGCTCAATGTCTGAGTTTGGCGGATCGATTCCTAAATGGGGTTATGCGGAATCGGTTTTACTGGATGGCGATCAATTGATCGCCACTCCTGGGGGAAAAAAAGGTGCTTTGGTTTCGTTGGACAAAAAAACAGGTAAATTAAATTGGCAAAGTGCTGAGTTTACAGACAGCGCACAGTACTCATCTTGTATTAAAGTTCATCATAATGATGTTGATCAATATATTCAGTTGACGATGAAAACAGTGGTGGGTATAGATTGCAAAAATGGAAAAGTGCTGTGGCGTACCGAATGGCCTGGAGCCACTGCGGTGATCCCTACGCCTATATTCAGTGAAGGTTATGTGTATATTACTTCGGGTTATAACGTGGGGTGCTCGTTGTTTAAAATAGGAAAAAATCACAAGGTTGAAGAGGTTTACTTTAACAAAAATATGATCAATCACCATGGGGGGGTTATTCTCTATAAAGATCATGTGTATGGTTATTCAGACCGTAAAGGCTGGGTTTGTCAGAACTTCAAAAGTGGAGAAACGGTGTGGACTGAAAAATCAAGAGAACATGAAAAAGGCGCCATTGCCTATGCGGATGGTCGTTTTTATTGTTTTTGTGAAAAAGATGGGACCTTGGTACTTATTGAAGCTTCATCAAAAGGTTGGTCAGAACAAGGTCGACTCAAATTTCCGAAGTTCACAACAAAACGGAATCCTAGGGGAAAACTTTGGATGCATCCTGTGATCAGTAATGGAAAAATGTATCTTAGAGATCAAGAACTTTTGTTTTGTTATGACGTTAATAAAAAAAAATAAATTTAGAGTTCGTCACAAAATAGCTGATGCATTTATGTGAAACGGTTTTGGTAATGTTGAGCGACAATTTTTTTTAGCCAATACTTTTCACGATCTTTGCGTCGTTGATTGCCGAACAGTCCACCTGTGGTTTCGCTATAAATTTTGATGACAGTTGAGTTTCGATCTTTTTTCGAAAGATCTATTTGTGTGTGGGTGAAAGCCTCGATGTGGGCTTGTGCGATGATGTCGCCATCTATAAATGTGAGTGTGTAGTAATGTGGATTATCGGTGACTGTGTTGATGTCAGAGTTTTTTTTGAATTCTAAACGTCCGTTTTTTGGCATGTTGTCGAGATCCGTCACTTCAATTTTGTCGTATTCTCTTGCTTTCACATAGGATTCACCTTGAATAACGGTATCCAGTTGTATTTTTGCTGCTTCAAAGTTCAGTTTCCAAACCTCGTTTGTTGAGCATCCTGAAAAAACGGCGATGATCGCCAAAATACTATTTTTTCCTTATACATGATCGAATTTTCTCATATTAAAGCTGCGTTGTCTTCATTGACACAAAATTATTTTACGGTGGTGTTTTCGGGTAGATGCCTGTTGACTCTTTCTGACATGATGCTGGAATTAATGGTTAATAATTTCTTTTTCATTTTTTTTAACAATTCAGAATTGTCACTGGAAATGTTTTTGTTTTGGCCAGAATCTTTTTCCAAATCGAATGGCTGGTAGTTTTTATAGCCTCCTTTTTTAATTGAGGGAATTCATGATTTGTTGAACATATTGTCTTAGAAGTATTGTAATGGCGCAAAAAATCGTATGGCGATCAGTGAAGATGGGGGGAACTTTCAGCGAACTTAAAGATATTCCTAATCAAGTAGGTGCTATAGTGGTGATGAGCGATCTCCTTGCGTTAAAAACTGGAAAAGGTCATTACATGGCTACCTATCATCATAGAGCCAAGGTGAATGGTTTGCCTGCCACACATTATTTTTCAAAAAAATTCGTAGATATAAAAATGAAATCAAATAACGATTGACTGACAACTTTCAACTCATCGCTGCGTAATACCTGAAAATTCAGATACGTTGAGTATAATACAATTATCTTAAAAAATCATTGTCGTTAAAATGTCATTCAAAACTACGTGTTCTAACACAGGTACCAGTATTAATAAATACTCTTATTGTTAAACTGGGTGCATACAAGGCTCTCCTTCACATTGCAGCACTTCTACGGTAATGTGTGATAATGAATTAAACTTATCCAGAAGTTTTTTGTAATGTTCTGGCGGTTTGGGAAAATGTGTGACCACCGAAACAATACCAGCATAAGAATTAGATCCTACAGGCCACACATGCAAATCCACAATACGATTGTCCGCTTCACCTTCCACCGTTTCACGAATTTGGCTAAGTGTTTCTGGCGCTACTCCACTATCAAGTAAGATCTGACTGGTTTCTTTCAAAAGATTATAAGACCATTTTGAAATAACGATGGCACCTACCAAACCCATTGCAGGGTCCATCCACACCCAGCCCATAGATTTACCACATATCAAAGCAACAATGGCCAAAAGAGACGTCAAGGCATCGGCCACAACATGGAGGTACGCAGCCTTTAAGTTATGATCATGATGGTGATCGTGTTCATGGTGACCATGGCCATGATGATGGTGATGATCTCCTTTTAAAAGATAGGCACAAAATAAATTCACCAAAAGGCCCAATATAGCCACCCCAATTGCATGGTTGAACTGAATATCTATAGGGTTCAAAAATCTTTCAGCCGATCCAACACCCATAAGTAGTGCAACCACGGCAAGTGATACCGCACTCGCAAAACCTCCGAGTACCCCTACCTTACCGGTACCAAAAGAATAACGAGGATTATTGGCATGTTTTCGGGCATAAAAATAAGCAAAAGCTGTGATGCCCAAAGCGGCCGCATGGGTGCCCATATGCCACCCATCGGCCAATAAAGCCATAGACCCAAAGGTAATACCAGCAATAATTTCACCCACCATCATGACAACCGTGATCCAAATCACCAAATGGGTATTCTTTTCAGCTTCTTTTGATTCACGATTGAAGTGGTGTTTATGCTTCAAGCTCTCAAGATTATGACTGTGCATTAATACTCCTTTATTCTGCTCCCATATACCATAAATCATCTATTTTACAGATTAATACTGCCTATACGAGATTTTTTTTTTAAGTGTTCCAAACAGCTTTATTACTGTCATCCGAATAAGTAGGGTCTCTATCTTTCACAATTTTAAATGCAGAAATCAATAAGTCCACATACATTTTTTCAAAAGATTCTTCAAACTTCTCATAAGAACTGCTTTTTTAATATTGTGTTCGAGATCACAGAGTTGAAGCATTTTTTCAGAAAACTATCAATATTTTTTCTGCAATAAATTGATAGCATCAACAAATATAAATACTTCCATCACCGCTTCAAGATTCAAGTGCATTTACCGAATTAGAATCTAAAACATCTTTACTAGCATCACCTTTAGTCTCTTTGAAGTTTTCTTTTTTCGAAAGATGTTTTTCTAAAAATAAGTTAAATACATCTAGCTTAAATCCCCATGGGCCTTGCCCAGAAATGTAGGGCAACTTCCCATTTTTCCAACAACTACCAAACGTTCAGGCAGTGCCATATACGCATGATTTGCAGTTTTTTCCATATCATCTATATCGAATCATTCTAGTAACACACCCTATTAATTCCAAAAATTCAATTTTTATTTATGTGACCGTCATAATTTGAAGATAATTTTTTGTTGTTTTTGTTTATAACTAGCTCAAACAGTGGCTTTAAATGATTGATTGTAGTCTTACACCCTCCATCTCACAGGCAATTACTCTCTCACCTGTTGAATAAATTGTTCTGGGTAAACCTTTGTAGTAGGAAATTTTTCAATGACGTTCATAATTTCTTTGCATGCGTCACTGTAAATATTATCTGGATATTTATTGATAAATTTTTCATATGAAGATAAAAGGTATTCCCTGTCTTTTTTTTTGTTTTCATTTAGTCTTTTAACCAAATAATAAAAAGCCTTGCCAATAAGAATTATTTTTTTTTCTTCTTTTCCTTTAAATTTCTTTTCTAATATAGAGAATTTCTCATCAAAATCAGGTATGCCTGCAAATGTTCTTTTATATAGTAACATCAAACTCTGAACTTTATAATAATCTCCCATTTCATCAAAACCATTAATATGACCTATCAACTTTTCTGTTGCATTTGAAATGTGCTCATCAAGCTTTTCAATAAGAACTTTATCTTCATTTGCCAGTTCAGGTTTCTTCTGATACCTAACAATATCCTTGTAAACATAATTCAACTTTTCAGATAAAACATTTTTATACATTGATTGATATTTTTTGGGAATTTCAGCAGATGCCATCTTAATTTGAGGCAAGCGAAATCCCTGAGTCCGCATTGTCATAGACAATTCCTTATTTCTTATCGTAAGTCCAAAAGCTAATGCGGCACTCATAGACAAATGGGGAGTTTTCACATAATCAGCTGCACCTTCAACGTAATCTTTATTGGGTTGACAATAAAATGAACCATTAGGACAATGGGCTAAATTAATAAACCACTTGTGCTGATCAAGTAACACTTTGTAACTTTCATTATCAAGTGAAGCTCCCGCCATAGCCCAGGCAATGCCCAAAGCAGATGACGCATGGGAGTGAGCCAAACCTTTATAATGAACTTTCAAACAACTGATATTTAATTTGGCTCGTTCCAAATAAATATCGTCACTTATGGGACAGACAAAATTAGCCAATGCGGTAATACCTGTGCGCCCTAAAGGACCACCTTCTTTTGACGTTTTTTTTGCATCATCATGATAATATACATTTCCAACACCATTAGTTGATCGATCAAGAAAATCATATCCAGCTTTCAGCCGTGTCATGTCGACATTCACGCCACAACGACTCATTAAAGACAAGGCTAAAGTTGCCTGACCGGTAGTAATGGCCATGGGGCCGTACCCTGTCCATCCTGGATCATGACTCCACCCGCCGAGTCTAAGGTGATTATGTTTTTGGGTTGCAGGTTGACCATATACCTTAGCCATTTTTTCTTTAGTCGCATTGCGTTGTGAAAGCTGAGAATACTGGAGCTCTAACAATTTGTCTTGTACTTTTTCTAACTCAGGCAAAACCCATTTCTCTTTAGTCTTTAGATAATACTCACCTAACACTATTCCTGAAAAAGAACTCTTCCAAGCAGGTAACCAGGTTGATCTGTCATTAAGAAGTGAACGAATGCCCTTTTCTGCAGCTGGCAAGTATTTAGAATTACCACTTGCCAACAAGGCTAAAATTGTGAAAGTCGTGTTATGAAAGGCGCCCCACGATCCATTTGATTTTTGCCTTGACAATAGGAAGGCATAAAGCTCTTCGAGAATCTTATCAACTTTAGGACAATCATAAGGAAAGTCCTTTCCGAACTGCCCGAATTGTTTACTGATCTTAAGGTTGACATTGATTTTTTCACCCTCACGCATTACAGCCAAATCAAGACCTTTCGCCTTTGGCCCCTGACTTTCTTCCAAAGCATTTCCAAAATCTATCAAGGGACCATCTTCTCCATACTCTTCTGTATAAACTGTTTCGAATTCTTTACCATTAGCCCCAAAGATCACATCTCCTATTTTCAATTTTTTATCTGCGGGTGTATCTTCAAACACATAAGTAACTTCAAAACTTTTTCTATCACGGTAAAGCTTTGCCCGAGCACCTGTAATCCCCAAATTAAAATACCATCCACCTACCTTCTTTTCAGTGTCATCTTCTGATTTTTCTTTAATTCTGTCTTCTATTGTCACTTTGAAAAAAAAAAGATCATGGCCATACGTGGAAAAAGTGAGGAAAATTAGAAACATGGTTAATAAGAATGTTAATCGTTGTTTATAAAGTATCACACAAACACCCTTTTCATAAATATGTTAGTTATATTTTTATAACATTATTTTAACTAAATAAATATGAAATCTAAAGCTACTATTGCTCCGATGCTTAAATAAAAATATCTGCAACGTATTTCACTTTTTGAGAACGTCTTTTTATATGCTAAAATAAAGGTTTATATCTTTCAAAAAGACGTCACTTTTCTGTCGTGTGTCCAACGATAAATCCGAAGAAGCCCCATTCTGTTGTTAAAATTAAAGACAGGTTGATCAATTAGATCGAATTGAGTCGACATGGATGACACATTGACAATATTGTGAAGAGCATGGATTAAAGATTGCGACATATAAGATATTGGACAAGAATTTTGGGGCGTACGAAACGTCAAGTCACTGCCAGTAAAGAAGAGAGCGTATCATTTATGGCATTGAGTATGACATCATCTGAACATTCTCTAGAACAATAGACTTAGGGAGTGCCTAAATTATCAGATGCCTTATGAAGTTTGGCATAGCGCTGTTGCACTTCAAAATTGAATTCGCGTTTCTAATTTCACTTATTTATTCATAAAAATATCGCTTGTCACGATTTCAAGAATCAGATCACGAAAGCCTGTCTTTTCTTTGGTGGCTTTATTGACAAGTTTGTCAATAATCACACGATCCCGGGTTGTCATATGACGTCCTGTGGCGTAGGTGAGCAATTTGCTGATTAATCCTCTGTTGAACAAGGTCATATTTCTCAAAATATTTTGTTTGAGTCCGTTAATGCCATTAAAAGCAGTGCCATCGGGCATGTAGCCTGTGGGATCAATTTTTTCACCCGACGTATATTGTGTTCTCCAAACGCCGACAGGATTAAAGTTTTCTAAAGCAAAACCAAGGGGGTCAATTTTTTTATGGCAAGAGCTGCAAGATTCGACATTGCGATGTTTGGCATACAATTGTTTGATTGTCATTTTTCCCCGTAAATCAATTTCAGGGATTTCAATATCCACAGGTGGGGGAGCGGGTTTGATCCCTAATATATTTTCAAGAATCCATAAACCTCGAGTAACAGGTGAGGTGTCCACACCGTTGGCAGAGGCGGTTAAAACAGAAGCTTGTCCCAAAAGACCTCCTCTCACACTATTGGGTTTGAGTGTTATTTTTTTGAATGCTACCGTCGTGTCAACGTTAGGCAAACCATACCATCTTGCTAAATCGGCATTGACAAAAATAAAATTACTATCGACAAACAGAGAGGTTGGTAAATTGTTGTTCAAAATGTATTTAAAGAAGGTTTCTGTTTCTTTGACCATCGCAGTGCCAATGCGGTAACGTTTGTAATTGACAAATTTTACTGAATCAGGAGACATTTCGATGGTATGCTGTAACCTCAGCCAAGCCCAGATGAAATTTTTGACAAATTCCTCAGATTTCACATCGGCAAGCATCTCACGAGTTATCTTTTTGAGAAACGTTTTGTCTTGTAATTTTTTACCAGCAGCCAGTTTCATCAAACGTTCATTCGGCATTGTGTTCCATAAAAAATAAGATAAACGATTGGCGATTTCACAATGATCTAATGGGCCATTTCCATCTTCGATAATATAAAGGAATTCAGAGGAACAAAGTATGGCTTCAATTGCGGTACGAATGCCCTCTGGGCTATTTTTAGCTAAGCTCACAAAATCTTGTATTTCGTCCAAAGCGACCGAGCGCCTGAAGGCACGGCTTGCGAATTGTTGAATGGTCATTTCAACACTTTGTCCGGGTTTGCCATACACCCTCTGATGACTCAAGGGTGGCCAAGTGTCATAAAAGGGGCCTTCTTGAGAAGCTGAATGAATTTTTATACGGGGAAGATTTTTTTCTTCAACAATTTTATTAATAAGACTAGGAATTTTTTTAACAAATTCTTTTTTTGCTTCATTATTCTCTTTTGACAATTTCTGGCCGCTGATTCTCTCGTAGTAGTTTGATTGAAGTCTACCAAATGCAGCCGCATTTCCAAAAGTTAGTTGAATTTTCCATCCCTTGTCTAGCCAGTAACGTCGTTTGATGGTTATTGTTTTGTTGTCGGTAAGGTCAAAGGATTCAATTAGTATTCTGTTTTGACTGACACCTGCGCTTTTTCCAGATGGAGCGAGATAGTATATTTCAAGGCGATGCAAGTCTTCAGAATGATATTTCTGATAGCGTGGATTTTTCATTCTTTCCATTAACTTTACAGCATTTCCTCGACCTTTTGACTCCACTTCAAAAACAAACTCGTAGAAGCCATCAAGAGGAACGCCATTTCTAGAGGAAGTGCAGCTTTGACCACGGGTGTCTCCAGGTTCATTTTCATCATTTCTTACAAGATTAATGGAACCATCAGGTAATACAGCGGTATCCGTGGTGAAGTGCGGCCAGATTCGTTTTCCTCCCTTTTTTTTCTCAGATATTTTGCCCATGACATGTTTTTCTGGCAGAGGACGCTTTTCAGGATAGGTTGATTTGTCTACGATCTTTCTAGCGGAATTCAGAACTTTAGTCAACATGAAGTCAGACATGATCAAGCTTTCGGCAACGTTGTCAAAGCCATTCGCAAGACCATCCGTGGGGAAGGGATCTGCAGGGTTGTCCAATAACACATTTACATTTAAGAGATCGCGAACCGTATTGTGGTATTGTTTTCTATTTAACCGTTTGAGGATGACCTGTGGACCACTGCCCTTTAATTTCATAAATTTTTTCTTGATGTCTGAAGTAAGCGCTATCACTTGAGCTTTGTCAGGCTGTGATTCGTCTTTCGGGGGCATTTCACCTTCTTCTAACTGATCAATAATGTCTTGCCAAATTTCGAGAATATCTTTGTTGTTTTCATCCCACTTTAATTGGTTCAAGCGGAGTTTTGCCTTGGCTTTTTTAGGTCCATGACATCTGATGCAGTGTTTCTCGAAAAACTCTTGGTGATTCTCTTCGCTGTAACTAGATGAAGGTGAAAAAATAAATAATATCGACAACGTGATGAATGCATTTGTGAGCATCTTCATGAGTTGATAATCTCCAGACCTTTTAGTGGACCATCACTTACACTAAAACGTTCGATCTCGAAGTCGTTGAGCATATGTTGCATCATTGTTAAGTACAAGCTGCATAGTGGTTGTTTGGTTTGAGCGTTGATGTGTTGTCCGTGTTTGTATCGGCCACCTGCAAGTAAGATTGCGGGGTTTGAATTGGTATGTCGACTGCCAGAGCCCATGCCGGAGCCCAGCAATACCTGTGTGCTTTTTAGCATGGTTTCTCCATTTGGCATTTGAATGTTATTGAGACGTTGAACAAAATCAGAAATTTTGGTGACGAGGTATTTCTCAGTAATGGCTAGTTGATCCAGATAGACTTTTTGTAAGCCGTGATGAGAACATCTGTGGTAAGCATCTTTGACACCTTCCAAATCAAAATTCCAGTTATTAATGCCTATTGTCACAATGCGAGTCGAGTTTGTTTGTAGGGCAAGAAACATCAGTTCAAACCAGGCATCTAGCATCACGTTTGCAGACATATTGTCGCTGTCTCCATCGGATATGGATTTTGTTTTGTTATCCCCTGCTTTAAGTTTAGGCTTGGGTTTGTCTAGCCAATCTTCTGACATGGCAAATTGTTTCTCTGTTCCTCGTATAGAGGTGAAGTATTCTTCCAGTTTTTCCTTATCTTCTTTACCAAGGCGTTTTTGCAAACGTTTGGCATTTTCCCGAATGGCGTCAAGAATGCTACCACTACTTTTTAGAGATTTTTTTGTGGATTCCTTAGAGGCAGCGCTGTCATCAACAAACATAAGACGGAAGGCCTTACTTGGCGTGCTTACGGCGGGAACGCTGACCCCTGTACGTGTGAAGGAGTATGTTCCTTCGGCAAAATTGAGGGAGGGAAAGCGAGTATGGTGTCCGATCTTTTCGGCCAATCCTTGATCTATAGTCATATTTCCTTCGGGATGAGCGTTTCTATCAGTCATCGTTACGCCACTGAGAAAAGCGTGATTGGCTGCATGCCCACCTCGCACATCATTTTCAAGATGGCTGAAGACAGTAAAATCGTTGCGGATGTGTTTTATATGTTGTAGAGTGTCAGACATTGTGTAATTAAAACCTGTTTCCTTAGGATGAAATTTATCTTGAACCATACCGAAAGGAATGGCCAGTATTGCCAAGCGTTGCTCTGCAGCTATTTTTTTTTCGGTATCAGCTGCTGAGGAGGTCATAATATTCAAGAAAGGCAGAGCTACTACGATTCCGCCACAACCTTTCAGGTAAGATCTTCGGCTGATTGTTCTATTGTGTTTGATGTTCATTGGTGAGTGCCTCACTACTTTGGTAAATTATAGTTAGAAATCGATAAATTCTGATCGATTCGACTCTAATTTTTATTTACTTTACAAAAATTTTACGCAAACTGTTTATTAAATCGATGTTAGAATATAATAAGATAAGGTCGTAATATGCGTCCTGATTGTGATGTTTTGTAGAGGTAAAGAGTGAAACCAATATTTTTTTTATGTGCGCTGTGTCTATTTTTTAGCAATACGGTAGTGGTGGCCGAATCGTCTGTAGAGCAAAGCCTTAATGAGATGATTGACTCAGCAGAAAGCGGCAAAATAAAATTGGAAGAGGTTAAAGAATTTAAATTAAAATTATGGGAAAAATATAAAAAAGAAGAAACAACCAATGTGATTCGTTTAAAAGAATTTAATGATAAAAAAATGAGTTATTTGGGCGTTACTATGCGCTATGACTATTCAGTGATAGGTAAAAAACCTAGCGAAGGCCGCTCCCTTTATATTGCACTGCACGGTGGAGGAGGGGCTCCGGCAAGAGTAAACGATTCCCAGTGGAATCATATGAAAGTGTATTATAAAGAGAGTGTGGACGAAGGTGTTTATTTAGCTGCTCGAGGAGTGAGTGACACTTGGAATTTGCACTTTAACAAACAGTCTTACGTTTTGTATGATCGATTGATTGAAAATATGATCTTATTTGAAAATGTGAATCCAAATCGCGTGTACATTATGGGCTTTTCAGCAGGGGGAGATGGGGTATACCGCATTGCTCCAAAAATGGCTGATCGTTGGGCGGCGGCCAGTATGTCAGCGGGACACCCAGGAGACGTGAAGGCCAAAAATTTATACAGGTTACCTTTTCTGTTGCAAGTAGGAGAGGTGGACACAGCTTACAATAGACATATGGAAGCCGCCAAATTTGACAAACAATTGCAGGACCTGAAAAGTATATATAGCGATGGTTTTGTCTACCAAACATTTATTCATCTCAACAAACCTCATAATTTTTTTGATATGCATCCTAAAGAAGTCGAACAAGAAGTGATTGCTTCTCCTCAAAAATGGCTCAATAAACAAGATCGCACCTCGCTCATGGCCAATACTAATGCCGTTAGTTGGTTGAAAAAACATAACCGTAATCCTTGGCCTACTCGGGTGATTTGGGATCTCACAACATGTGCGAATAGGCAAGGATTGAATAAAGATAAAAAAATGTTCTTGAGAACAAAAAATCGGGGATTATGTCATTACTGGCTTCAGATCAGTGAGGAAGAGAAAAAAATTACGGAAGAAATTGATGTTGTTGTCGATAAAAAAAACAATGCGATCAAGATTAATAAAATTGGTAATTCGCTCACAATTTTGTTAAATCAGGAAATGTGCGATTTGTCAAAAGACATTATCGTGAGTGTTGAGGGAAAAACGTTTAAGGTTAAAGCGGAGCCCCATAAAAAAAACATGATTCGCAGCCTTCTAGATAGAGGAGATCCCTATTATATTTTTGAAGCGTCTTTATTCCTTGAAAAGAATAGTAAAGGAATGTGGGTGGTTACGGCTACAAGTTCTTAAAATATAATGGTTCATCTATTGCAAATTTCTTGTGGTATTTTAAGTCTGTTTCTTTGTTGTGTGATCAATGCTTTTTCACCCAGTAGTCAGGTGCAGAGCTCTGTGAATGATCGTCCTAATATTATTCTTATATTAGCGGATGATCAAGGTTACAGTGATCTGAGCTGTTATGGCCATCCCATTCTTGAAACCCCTCATATTGATCAGTTGGCGGCCGAAGGAATTAAATTCACTAATTGTTATGCGGCAGCTCCGAATTGTTCACCAGCTAGAGCAGGTTTGTTGACGGGCCGTGTGCCTTCGCGAACAGGCATATATGATTGGGTTCCATCTGGTGGTCCCATGCATTTGCCAGTTACAGAGATTACCATAGCAACCTTGCTGCAAAAAGCGGGTTATGCGACGTGTCAGGTGGGTAAATGGCATTTATCAAAATGGGTTAATAGCTCTAAAAATCCTAAGATGCAGCGCCCGTTGCCCGATGACCATGGTTTTGATCATTGGTTTGGTGTCGATAACAATGCGAAGCCGAACCATCACAATCCCATCAATTACTTTCGCAATGGAGTGCCACTGGGGAAACTTGAAGGCTATGCCTGCCACTTAGTTGTTGAAGAAGGGATCAAATGGATTGATTCACTCAAAAAGAACAAGCCTTTTTTTCTGTATGTCCCTTTTAATGAACCTCATACACCATTAGGTTCACCTCCGGAATTAAAAAAATACTATCAGTCAAAAACTAAAGATGTGAAGAAGGCTGAGTATTATGCTAATGTGGCAAACATTGATTTGGCGGTGGGTAAATTGATGAGAGCTCTTGATGACAGAGGGCTGCGTGATAATACTTTAGTGATTTATAGCTCAGATAATGGCCCTGCAAGAGGTGACAATGGAGTTTACAAAGGTGTCACATTGCGTGGCCGTAAAAGTAGTTTGTATGAAGGTGGTATTCGCGAACCTGGTATTGTGCGCTGGCCTAAAGTAATAGCCAAAGGGCAAACAATCACTAATCCTGTGCATGCGGTCGATGTGTTGCCGACGCTGTGCGAGGTCGTAGGCATTTTGCCTCCTCAAGATAGAATTCTTGATGGTTGCAGCTGGCTTCCCTTGTTAAAAAATCAAAAATTCCAACGTGGCAAACCACTGTTTTGGTATTTTTATAAATCGTCTCCCTGTGCAGTATTGCGTAGTGGAGATTGGGTGATGACGGCTGATCCTAAAAAAGAAAATAAGTTTCGATCAAAAAGTCATATGTTTGATAAGGATGATCTACACTATATAAAAAATACAGAGTTAGGCCAGTTTGCACTATATAACATTGAAAAAGATATTGCGCAAAAAAACGATGTCTCTTCCGAGAACCCCAAATTGTTTGAAAAATTAAAAAATCAAATAATAAAAATGCATACCTCTGTTGTGAGCGAGGGACCAGATTGGCCAAGTTTACTTTCTGATAAAGAGATGTTGATACGGAAATAAAGACTCATTTTCCCCAACGTTGAATAGTTGGCATAGTCAGTCTTTATTTGGGTGGCATGGTTTTATGAGAAAGACAAAAGCCACAACAAAAAGAATGAGTGCGTAAATAAAAAGAATACTTTGATAGGTATTCATTGATCCATAAGATAGTCCAAATTTTAACAGTCCTGCTGTCACAAAACTAGAAAGCCCTGTAGCAACAGCGGTCACGGTGACACAACTGGCCGTGGCTACCGATTTGAATTCCTTGGGCAGGCGGGAAAACATGGCTACAATATGTCCAATACTATGAGCGGAAAACAATAATCCAAAAATAAAAGTGGCCAAAGCCATCAATAGTTTGTTGGAAAGAGGAACGTGATGATGAAAGCTCATTGCCATCAACAAAAGAGCCATTGAAAAATTAAACAGATTGAAAATAGCTGTTGTTCCCATTTTGTTTGTCAGTTTTCCGCCTAGGTAAAATCCTGTGACTGAACCCATCAAATAAATCATTCCCATTGTGATGACGGTTTCGTTGGGAAAATGAAATGCGGTTTTTTGTTCCAAGTTAAATAAGGAAATCACATTCGAAGCGCTAAAATAAACAAGAAAACTGTAAATATTGAACCACACAAAACCTTTAGTGTGAGACAGTAATCGTAACAATTCTTTGAAGCTTTTGGGTTTCGGTCGATTGGGTTCAAGATCAGGAATTTTATGGTAACAATAAAGCCGTACTAGCACTAAAGCGGCTGCAATAAGAAGAATCCACTGATAGGTTTGCATCTTTTTTTCGACAGTAATCCATTTCATAGTTCCCCAAGTGAAAACCAGGCCTACAACTTGCCAGCTGATTCGTAAACGAGAAAAAAAAGTTGCCCGTTGACTGGGGTCAATGAGTGGTTCTAATAGAGCAAACCAGCTACCACCAAATAAAGCTGTTCCCAGAGAAAAGATAAGAATGGCCAGTAACATTACGGGCATGTGGTTAGAAGGAAAGAAAGGAATGGCGCAAAAAACTAGAATAGCCAAAAATTGTGCGATGTTTCCACTTTTACCAAGTTGTTTTTTGCCAAGTATGTCGGACTTATAGGCTAAGGGAATTAACAAGAAACTAGCAATACTGCGTGGCGCTTGGAGAAAAATGACAATCCATTCCTCATCAATATTTAGTTCTTTCATGTAGATTAGAAAAAAACCATTTTGAAAGAGTTGCGCAGGTATTAGTCCTGAGCATTGGCAGAGGATGATAATACGGGCTATTTTGTTAAATTGATAGTTGTTCAAAGGGTGGTCATTTCTTGAAAAAAATATGTATTTCGTACAGTTTATATTTATTAATTGATCTTATCAGGGAAAAAATAATATAAAATACAAAGATCATGCGAGTTACCTTTATTATAGTGTCTTTTTTGTTGAGCGCCTGTTTTTTTACGACTCAAAAAAAAAGTGAATTGTTTAAGTATTCTCAAACTCATATGGGTGCTCCTTTCACAATTTATGTTTATAGTGACAACGAAGATGAGGTAAAAATAGCCGTTGCTGCAGCATACAAAAAAATTAAAAATTTGGACAGTAAGCTAAGTGATTATAAGGATGACAGCGAAATAAATTTACTTTCAAACTCAGCAAGTCATGGATGTTTTGTTCCTGTAAGTGAGGACCTTTGGAAGGTTATGAATTATTCTCAACAAATAGCTTTACTCACCGATGGAGCCTTCGATGTGAGTGTAGGGCCTTATGTTGTTATGTGGCGAATGGCTCGTTATCAAAAAAAAATGCCTGATAAAGATAAATTAAAAACATTATCTACAAGGGTGGGTTACAAAAAAATTACTCTAGATAAAAAAGATAAGGCAGTCAAATTTCAAATCTCAGGCATGAAGTTAGATTTTGGTGGAATTGCCAAGGGTTATGCGGCGGATATGGCTTTAAAGGAATTAGTTTCCCGTGGTTATCCTTATGTGTTGGTAGATGCCGGCGGTGATATGGTTGCAACAACTCAACCTCAAGGAAGACCATGGCCGGTTAGAATATCGTCTTTACCTCCCAACTCAAAGAGGATGTTTATTAAAAATCAAGCGATTGCCACCTCAGGAGATCGTTCACGATTTTTGAAGATGGATGGTGTAGTTTATTCTCATATTGTTAATCCCCTTACGGGAATTGGGGTCACTGGCCGGTATCAAGTAACTGTGATAGCAGAAGAAGGAATGAAGGCAGATACTTTGGCTTCCACATTCACTGTGATGGGACCGAAGAAGGGAATGAAGTTGGTCGAAACAATGGAAAATACAGAGGTGATGTATTTTCAGCTGCATACGGGCTTAACTTTTAAGTCGTCCGGATGGTCGGTTGGATGTGATTGAACGAAATTTGATGAAAACTCATTAACATTATCCTGCAACGAGTCAATATTTGTAGAATATGTGTTAAAATCAGAGATAATCACTGAAGTAAATTAGAAAATTATTTGAAGATTTAAATGTGCACATGACAAATATTTGTATTGATTTAAAGGGCATTCATAAGCAGTTTGGTCGTAAAGTTACGGCGTTGCAAGGTGTGGATATTCAAGTTCATAATGGAGAAATTTTTGGTCTCTTAGGCCCTAATGGAGCGGGTAAGAGCACCTTGGTTAAAATCATGATGACGGTTGTGCGGCCCACTGCGGGTAGTGGAACTATTTTGGGTAAACCGTTGGGCGATAAGAAAGTTTTGTGCCATATTGGTTATCTTCCGGAGCATCACAGATTCCCTTCCTATATGACAGGCAGGCAAGTGCTTCAGTTTTATAGTTCACTTTCTTTGGCAAAACAAGAAGGTCTTTCTGAACGTATTGATCAGCTTCTTGAAATGGTGCAAATGACAGAGGCCTGCGATCGAAAAATCTCAGGGTATTCTAAAGGAATGTTGCAACGTGTGGGTTTGGCCCAAGCGCTGGTGGCAGATCCCGATTTGCTGATGTTGGATGAGCCCACAGATGGTTTGGATCCCGTAGGGCGCCGTAATTTCAGAGATATTGTCGTTCGTTTGAAAAATGAAGGAAAAACTATCATCATCAATTCTCATTTATTAGGTGAACTGGAAATGGTGTGTGATCGTGTGGCGATCATGAACAAAGGTATTGTGAAAAAACAGGGTTTAATTTCAGATCTCACATCAAATCAGTCATATTACGAATTGTCTATTGAAAATCCTAATGGTAAAGAGTGGTGGAAAGTTGTTGACGAGTGCTTTGGAAAAATCTTTGAATCACAACCGAATGCGACAGGTTCTCGTCAGGCTCGTTTCAAGAATAAATTCTCGATGGAAATCGTAGATGATCATTTGCGGTTAGATACGGATCAAATAGACAACCTTCAGGAGGTTATTGATGAGCTCAGGCGGGCAAATCTAAATATTTGTGAAATCAAATTCAACAAATCCAGTTTGGAAGATTTTTTCATAGATGTAGTAGGGCAGAAGCAGGGGGATTGATGCGAGATAATATTTTGATATTCAAAGCATTTCTTCTGGACAGTTATCGTGAACTGAATGCAAAAAAAATGTTTTGGTTGGTTTTGGTTGGTTCGGCTTTGGTGGCTATGGTTTTTGCCTGCTTTAGCATTGAAGGAGAAAATGTTTTCTTTTTTAGTTATAACTGCACCAGTGTTTTAGAGAGCTTCGGAATGCAATTTACTACGCCAGAGATTTTTTTTAAAGACATCCTTTTTTATCAGTTGGGGGTTGACTGGTGGCTCACTTTCTTTGCGATGATTTTGGCCATTGTGTCAACAGGTAGTATTATGCCAGATTTTATGAGTCAGGGTTCGATAGATTTGTCTATTTGTCGACCTGTTAGCCGAACTAAATTGTTTGTTATCAAGTATTTCTCAGGTTTGTTGTTTGTCACGTTGCAGATCACAATTTTTACCTTTATCTGTTTTTTGATTATAGGTTTTAAAGCTGATTCTTGGGAGTTGGGATTGTTTTCTTCTATTCCATTGATTGTTTGTTTTTTTAGTTATTTTTACTGCGTCAGTTTTTTTTTGGCGGTATTTGGCAGAGGAACCCTCGCTTGTATTATCATCACTTTACTTTTTTGGGCATTGGTGGGAGGGTTGAATGTGACGCATGAGGTATTAACTTTTTTGAAAGTTGATGAAGAACGTGCACAAACTCGGGCAGAAGAAAGAGGGGAAGCTTTTTCAAATGAAGATTTTGAAATGCTTGCAAAGACCTACAATATAATTGAAAGCATACGATTTTTCCTTCCTAAAAGTAGCGAAACAGTACATTTAATAAGGCGTTGCCTTGTCAACAATGCCGAACTTAATCGAGAACAAGAGAAAAGTAAGAAAGCGCAAGAAGAAGTGTGGGGTCGTGCCCGTGAGATGAGAGATAAGCGTGACAAGAAAGAATTGAGCGAAAAAGAAAAAAAAGAACGTGACACCTATTTTGATGACCGTCTTCAAGAGGGACTTGATATTGTCGATATCAAATACGGTGTAGAAAAAGCTAAGCGAGATCAATCGTTCTTTTCTATTCTAGGAACGTCTTTTGTGTTTGAATTTTTCATTTTGGGATTAGCTTGCTGGAAATTTAATCGCAAAGATTTTTAAATTTTAGTTATAATAATTTATTTGTAAGCTAAGAGAATTTGGTCGAATGTTGTTTTTTATTCTTTAGACAAATAAAACTTTAACAGATACTTGAATTTTTACTTGCTGGCATGGGAGAAGCCCCTGAAGTTATTGGGCAATCGATGGTTCTAAGCACAGTCAATGCATTATGAAACACATGGAATCCATCTCCAGGTAAAACCACCTCTATGCTTTCGATGTTTTGTAAACGCTTTAGAGAAGTGGCGACTTGTGAGAGGTCTTCGCATTTGTTACTGGGCAAAAGTCTAAGTTGTCCACCTTGGTGAGAGCGAATCAAATCGCCAGTGATTAGTGTGGAATCTTCTAGTAAAAAGGCTAGTTCTCCGGGAGTTTTTGAACCATGAAGCTCAAAAACCTTAAGACCGGCAAAAGGTTCGTCACCTTCATGTAAAAAGAGATCGCAGTGGATAGGGAAAGAAGCTTTTTCAGCCATTGGCCCTGCAACTTTGGCTTGGGTGATGTTGATCAGATTTTGGCTTCCTCGAATATGGCTGGAGTTTGTGATAAGAATCCAATCAGCTCCGCCAAGTTCTTTGAGGTGTTGACTATCATGGGGACTCATGGGAAGGGGATCAATAAGGATGTTGCCTTCATCACGTAGCCATAAAAAGCTGTGAAAATCAATATTGCGTTCTTCGTTGAATTGAGACCAGCAAAAAAGATCTGGACGATGTAACATTTTCATGTTTAGTTAGCTCCTTAGGTGTTTATTATATGTTTGAGAGTCGGCAGTGAGGTCTTTTAAGTTAAAAAAAATCCCAATGGACCTCCGTATGTCTTGTCTTGCTTAGTTTATTATGCACTGAGGTGATTGTTGAGGGTAAGAGTGGGTGAATAAGGGTATTTTTTTAACTTAAAAGACCTCACTGCTTCCCCAGGGGATAAAAAAGAGATGACCTCCTTTTTTATTGTCTTTGCGGTGGTATTCTATCAACCTCCAGAGGAATGAAAATTTTGTCTTTTTCTTTTGGGGGGCGTTGTCGTAGGTGATGAAAGGAAAAATGTTTCTGGTGGTTTCATCTTTGATACGTTTTGATTCGTAGAGTTTCCAAAGGATGCTGAAGTTGGAAATGTCTTTTTCACGGTCTTTTTCATAATTGATCAGGTAGAACAGGTAATCCCACTCCAATCGACTCTCGGTTTTTTTGTATTCATGTATAAGGGGAACGTACACATTTTTGTAGCTTTCTTTGATAATGGTGTGATCGTGGCTGAAGTTTAATACAGCTTGTTGAATTTCTTTAACGTTGTCACTTTCTGTGCTGATTCCCTGTTTTTTTAGTAGTGTTTTGATTGTGGGGATGTCTCTCCATAATTTTTTATCGTGATTTTTTTCTCCGTTGTAGGAGGTAGACCAACTATGTAAGGTGTTTTTCTCCATATCGTTGAGTTCTACGGGTTTCCATTGTCGTGACATGATTTTTTTATATCGAAATAAATCAAACATATCGAATAATAATGAAATCGAAAATGTGTTGGAGTCGGTTACAGCGTTCTTATTGTTGGCAGTGGGAATTTCGTTTATGTGGTGCTCTTCATTTTTTTTTCCAAAAAGTAAAAACCTTTGTTTTGAACTGCTGTGGTATTTTGAATGATTCTTTTCTGAAGAGTAAATTAAAGGTCCAGCGATGTGGAAATGGCTATTATTTTTATTCCCTATTTTTTTAAACAAAGAAAATTCATAAAAAAATCCAGGTGCTTGGTTGTGTTGAGAGTAAGAAGCCAAAGGCCAGAGACGGCAACTATATTTATTGTGTTTATTTTGATTGTGCCACAAGCCTGCAGCGAGCCAGTTTTGTGTGAGTTCTTCTTCTTTGGATTGTCCGTAAAGAGGAAATGAATTGAAAAAACCTTGGTCGTTGTGATCATTCCATTGTTTCTGAAACAAGGGGCTGTAAATGCTTTTTTTGCCATTGTGTTGATTTTTTAGGTAGAAGGGGAGTAGCCAAGATGTTGAATAGTCCTCGCCTTCAGAGTGATTGTATAGTGGCCATAACACAGCTCTACTACGTTGTTTATCGTTCACACTTTGGTGATAGAGGGGGCCTAAAATATTAGTGTAACCGTTGTCGTTGGTATCGTTCCAAGAACGGGCACCTAGGGGAGAGAGAATCTTTTTTCTATCATATTCTTTTTCGTAATAGATCAGAGGGCTGTAAAAACTTTTTTCACTGTAGTTGTTATTTTGTTTCCACCACAAGGGGAAACACCAAGAGTTTGAATGGTCATTGTTTACACTCTGATGGTATAAAGGCCACAATATAGATTGTGAAGAACCTGTGTCTGTTGTTTTTTTATCAAAAAGGAGGCCGAGGATATTCGTATGGCTGTTGACGTTACTGTCATTCCACGAATGAGAAAATAAGGCCGTGTAAAGGGAATGTTCTTCGCCTTTATCACGGCGATGGTAAATAGGAAGTAAGGTTGTATTTTTTTTGTCGTTTTCTTTATTGGACCACCAAAGGGGAGTGATCAAACTTCGATGATTTTTACTTGTGTTGGCATAGAAAAAAGGTAATAACCAGCGTTTATGAGAGTCTTTTGTTGTGTTGTCCATATAAAAAGGCCAAAAGAAAGATGTGAGTGTGCTGGTGGCCGCTTCACTGTGATGATAAATTGGACCTAAAATATTCAAATACTTACTTTCATCTTTGTTATCCCAGCCTTTGCCAAAAAGAGGAGTGAGAAAAGTGTGGCTGCTTTCATTCTGACGGTGATAGAAAAAAGGGAGAAGCATATTTGTTTGTTGATCATCTTCTTTATTTGACCACCATAATGGATAAATGTTGAGGCCCGACGCATTTTCTTGTTGGTACCAATTAGCCAAAAGAGTGTGGGTGGATGAGTTGGGTCCCTCTTTTTTGTGGTGAAATAAGGGAAACAAAGTTGTTGATTGTTTGTCTCCTGTGGTTTTACTGAAATAGAGGGGATAGATGTTGCCACCTTCACTTACAGGATTTTTGTGCCAATTTCCTAACAGAGTGCGGGTATGGTAGCCATTTATAGTTTTGTTGTGGAGATAAAAAGGGAATAATAATTGTGAACATTTGTCTTTGTTTGTATTTGAATACCATAGGGGGAATAGCCAATTTGTGCGAGCGTCATTTTCTTTTTCCAAATGAGCTAATCCCAATAAAAAATTTAGTCGGTAGTTTTCGCCATTAAGATGATGGTTGTATAAAGGAATCAGATGAAAATCTTTGTGCTCGTTGTATGACCAGATTAACGGAAACAGACCGGATGTTTTCTGTCCACTGTTCCACCAAAAGGGGCCCAGATTGTTAAAATATCCTCCCGTGTAAAGAGGAAATAAACCATACTGATTTAAAGAACCGTTACGTTTTTTGTCCCACCAAATAGGTCCTAGAAAATTAAAGTTATCACCCAAATGATACAGGGGAAAGCAGCCCTTATATTCTTTAGCTTTGTTCCAATAGAAAGGCCCCGCCCAACCTTTTCCACCGTTTTTCCATTCAGCGAAAGGGTAAAGAACAGCCCAATAGTCATCTTGATGAGTGATTAGGGGGCGAATGGTGAATCCTGTGGGATCAAAATCCATTAAGGGCCAGAGTACAGCTGTTTTCCCTGAATCGTGATAAACAAGGGGGGTGAGATTGACACGATCAGGAGCCGGTTTAGCGTTGTCAAAAGGAGAAATGCGAAGCATGCGGTCAAATGATGTGCAAGAGGCGATGGAAAATAGGGAGATAGCAATAAAAATATATTTTAAATGTTTCATGTCAATAGTGATCCAATCTTTTTAAGTTATGTTATTCATAACGGTTTGTGGTCCAATAAAGGGGGATTTATTATAATAGTATAAACTAACATAATAATATTTTCAAAGGTTTGCCGTGAGAGTTAAAAATTTTCTAAACCGTCTAAAACAACGGAAACTGACATAAAATTTATAGTATTTTTCAAATATCAGTTTGTAAAAGGGCTACGATATAATGAAGGTTTGTTAAACTCTAGTAAAGAAAAATGGGGCGAAAGAAGGGGCTATGAAAATTCAGTTTATTCTGAGAGGACAACTCAAATCTCTGGCTCAGGGCGCTTCTTTTGATTGTGAATTTGAAGAGGCTTATGATGTGAGACAGGCCATTATTCAATTTGCTTCAAAAAAAGGGGAATCTTTCAGAAATGCAGTGTTATCGGTTGATAATGACATAACACCCTCAATTCTAATTTTTTGCAATGGCAGACAGATATATTCAGATGAATTCCATCCTTTAGAAGAAGGCAACGAAATATTATTGATGTTGCCAATTGCGGGTGGATGATGACTAAGGCTTCAACAGAACTCTCGACGGAAGAAAAAGCCCAATACGAATGGCAAATGTGGGTAGATGATTTTGGTGAAGAAGGTCAAAAGAAGTTAAAGGAATCATCGGTATTAATTTCTCGTTGTGGAGGGTTAGGTTCTCTTGTGGCCTATGAATTGGCCGCTGCGGGTGTGGGCAAACTGTTGATTGCTCACGGTGGTGATGTGAAAGCCAGTGACTTACACCGTCAATTGCTGATGACCCATGATTGGGTAGGTAAACCACGCATTGAATCAATTGTTCGCCGACTGGGAGAATTAAATCCTCATATTGAGTTAGTAGGCGTTGGCGAAAATGTGAACGAAGAAAATGTGAGTGGCTTGGTGAGTCAGGTGGATATGATAGTAGATTGTGCACCTTTGTTTGAAGAACGTTTTTTGATGAATCAAGAAGCGGTGAAGCAAAACAAACCCATGGTGGAATGTGCCATGTACGATTTGGAGGCTCAGATCACCACGATAGTACCAGGGAAGACTCCTTGTTTGAATTGTCTTTTCCCAGAAAAGCCTGCTCAGTGGAAGAGGCAATTTCCTGTATTTGGAGCAGTTTCTGGAACTGTGGGCTGCATGGCTGCGATGGAGGCGATTAAACTACTCAGTGGTATAGGTCGTCCTTTGTGTGGCCGCATGGTGAGTATGGATTTGAGAGAAATGATATTGAATACTTTTGATATAAAGCGTCGTGAGAATTGCGCTGTTTGCTCAGCAAAAAAAACTTTAAAGCTTAATTAAAATGAAATTTAAAAAAAAACCGTATTTATTGATAATTTTATTTTTTGTGGTTGCCCTCCCCATCACTCTTTGGGCTTGTCAGGTGCCTGTGTTTCGTTATTCTCTAGAGAGGTGGTATGCGGATAATTACATTATTCAAATTATAAACCATGGCCAATTGGAAGAGGAAAATATCAAATTGGTGGAGAGTATGGCGAGGCAGGCCACTGATGAAGAGGACATGGTTAATTTTATCGTGCAATTAATAGATGTTGACAACCCACCTGAGAAATTTAAAGTCACTGAAAAGATGAAGGAAAGAAAAGCACCGTGGATGCAGGTCATTTACCCCTATGATAGTCGTGCTGTGCGGCCGGCTTGGGAAGCGGACTTGTCTGAAGAGAATTTTAAAAAAATAATCAGTTCCCCAATTCGAATAGAAATCGCAAAGAGAATTTTAGAGGGTGAGTCGGCCGTTTGGATATTGCTTAAGTCGGGGAATGAGGAAAAAGATAAAGTGGCTGAAACTGTTTTACGCAAACAACTTAAAGTGATGACAGAAACTCTGGAATTGCCGGAGGATTATGAAAAGGATTCGCAGTTCAATGCGGCTACAGAAATCAAGATGAAAATCGTTTTTTCCCTCGTCGTGTTGGATCTCAAAGATGAGAAGGAAGAATTCTTTATTTCTTCACTTGTTAATTCAGAATCCGAGCCCATGCCCGAGGGTGAGCCTATGGCCATTCCTATTTTTGGCCGTGGTCGAACCTATTGGGCTTTAGTGGGAAAAGGTATCAACGAAAGTAATATTTCTGATAATTGTAAGTTCATCTCTGGTCCCTGTGGTTGTGAGGTTAAGCGTGACAATCCTGGAATGGACTTGGTATTTCAAGTAAATTGGGATAAAAGAATTAAAGGTTCAGTTATTCCTGAAAATACCTTGCCCGATATTTTACCCGCTCCTGGTATCCCTGAAGGTGCCAGCGAGGGTAGTGGAGCTGCAGAGGATAGTTGTGCTGCGAAGAACGATACGGCTACAGAGCCAGAGAAGAAAAATAGTCTTCCCGTTTCGTCAACAGGCGAAGAATTGACTTGGGTTATTGTAGGAATTTTTATTCTGGCTTTACTGGTTATTGGGATAGGTGTATTGAAAATAAAAAGTCAAAAAGATGAGTAAAACATGTTAGGTATATGGCGATTGATTCGTGCTGAGATGTGGCACAGAAAACTAGGAAGTTTTATGGCCCTACTGGCGGTGTGGATAGCGGCGACCTATGCGACAAGCTCAATCACCTTCTTCAAATCGTTTGATATTCGTACAGAGCGGATGATGGCGACACAAGAAGAGGAACTAAAGGCTTTGGCAGAAAAAAACCATAAAGAAGCCATTAAAATATCACTCAAAATGGGATTTAATGTGATGATCTTGCCTAAGGATCAAATTCTCAGTGAATTGTACAGTGGTGATTATGCGTCTAAATTTATGCCTGAGTCGTATGTGCAGAAACTAGCTAACTCTAAGATCGTAACAGTGCGTCATTTTCTTCCCATGCTTGAACAGCGGGTTAAATGGCCTGAAAAAAATAACCGAACTATTTTTCTTATTGGATTACGCGATGAGGTGCCTCCCTTGCATAGGGACCCTAAAAAACCTTTGGTGCAACCTGTGCCCGTTGGCAAAATTGAGTTGGGTCATGAAATCGCCTTGGTTGAAAAATTGAAGGTGGGAGATGACGTCACGTTGATGGGCCGTGCCTTCAACGTGATAAAGATACGACCCGAACAAGGAGACAAGGGGGATATTTCCGCATGGGTGCATTTGAGTGAAGCACAGGAAATGTTTGGCAAACAAGGCCAGATCAATTCTATTAGAGCACTTGAATGCAAGTGTGCCTTTGGAGATATCACTAAAGTGAGAAAAGAACTGGAAAAATACTTACCCGATACTCAAGTGATTGAATTTCGCTCTAAAGCCTTGAGACGGGCAGAAATGCGTGCCAAGGATCTAAAGCTTAAAGAAACATTACTCAACAATAAAAAAATAGAGCGCCAACAATTACGCGTGGAAAGTGAGCGTCAGACAAGTTTGATTCTTCCCCTTGTTGTGGTGTCAATGGGGTTGTGGGTGGCGATGCTGTTTTTGTCGAATGCCCGTGATCGCCGTAAAGAAATAGGCATTCTCAGGGCCTTGGGTTGGAGAAGCCAGCAAGTGGTCAAGGTGTTTTTGGGTAAGGCCCTGTTGGTTGGTGTATTAGGTGCTATGCTGGGCTATTTTATGGGATTTGTGGGCGTTGGTTTTCTTGAGGAGCGAGCACCTGAATTTCCGGTGTCTTATAGCGAACTTTTTAATAAAAGCATTATGCTGTGGGTGTTATTTGCAACCCCTGCTCTTACATTAGTGTCGGCTTGGTTGCCAGCACTTTCGGCCGCTGGTCAGGATCCGGCAGAAGTGTTGAGGGAGGAATAATGAAACTATCTCTCAAAAACGTGAGTAAAAAATTTAAAACCGTTCAGGGTGATATCCATGTGATGAAAAATTTTTCTATGGAGGTGTCAGCAGGTGAATTTGTGGCCATCTATGGTAAAAGTGGCTGTGGTAAATCTTCTCTACTTTTGGTTGCCGGAGGATTGATGAAACCTGATAGTGGCAGCATCACTATTGGAGATAGTGATGTTTACAAATTGAACCAAGAGGAACGAGCTCTTTCCCGTGCCCAAAACATGGGTTTTGTTTTTCAAGAATTTTATTTGATTCCTTACCTTACAGTCAAAGATAATATCCTAGCGGCGGCAGTGGCGAGCCACAGTAGTTCTTTTGACGTGGAAAAAAGAGCGAGTGATCTGATGGAGGAATTTGGCTTAGCAGGAAGAGCCCATCACTTACCACAGGCACTTTCAACTGGAGAGCGTCAGCGTTGTGCATTGGCACGAGCTCTTCTCAACAAACCCAAAATCATACTGGCCGATGAGCCCACGGGTAACTTGGATACAGAAAATGCCGAGATTGTATTGAAACACTTACGTGATTTCACGCAACAAGGAGGAATTGTTTTGTTGGCGACTCACGATGCTCGTTGTGCTACATATGCCCAGAAGAGTTGTCAGTTAAATGAGGGAATAATTTCTCAAAGTAGTGAAAGAAATGATGGTGAATAACAAAGCATCGTTATACGTGTTTGGTTCTTTAGTTGTAATGGTTTTATTGATCTTGCTCCTGTGGAAACCTTGGGAAGACGAGGGCATTAGTAATGAAACATCTCTTCAAATCTATTGTGCCGCAGGTATGCGTAGGGCTGTGGATGAAGTTGTTGCTAATTATAAAAAAGAATATGGTGTGAAGGTGACAGTAGATTCTGGCCCTTCAGGTGAATTGTTGAGTCGGATTAAACAGGTAAAAGGTTCCTTAGGAGATTTGTATTTACCTGCGGATTCTTGGTATGTGGATAAGTTACATGAAGAAGGTCTGGCGGCTGAAAATTTATCTGTGGGTTTTTTTGAAGCGGTTATGGCGGTGCCTAAGGGCAATCCTAAAAACATCCATAGTTTAAACGATCTTTTCAAAGAAGATGTCAGTGTGGGATTTGGTAATCCTCAGGCATCTGTTGGCCGTACAGCAAAAAAAGTTTTGGAAGTCAAAGGCCTTTGGAAAAAATTTGAAGACCTATCAAAAGTGTTTCCATCCAAAGTAACCTTTTTAGGAACGGTTACCGAAGTGGCACTTCATGTTAAGAAGAAGACTGTAGATGTGGGCATTGTCTGGAAAGCTACAGCTCTTCAAAATGGTCTAGAGGTGATTGAATTAGAGGTGTTTAAAAAAGAAAGGCAGCCCATTGAGCTGACGTTGTTGAAGAAATCCAAACAATCCACAGCGGCTTTGCAATTTGCGCGTTACCTTACAGCTCGAAATAGAGGAGTGTTAAGTTTTGAGAAGCATCATTTTCAAGCCATAGAGGATGGAGATGTGTGGGTCGAGCGTCCTGTTCTCAAATTAATGTATGGTTCGATGCTTACACCAGGGTTACGTCAGGCTATAGATAAATTTAAATTGAGAGAGGGTGTAGATTTTGATGAGATCCCTAATGGTTGTGGGATTTTAGTGGCACAAATAAAGAATGGCATCGTGCCCGAAGCCTATGTGGCCTGTGATGACAGTTTTATGAATGATGTTCAAGATATTTTTGATTCTCGAGTGAATTTGACCAATAATTTTCTGGTGATAGTGGTTCGCAAAGGGAACCCTTGGCGTATCAAAACTCTTAAAGACCTCAAGCAAGATAGGCTTCGAGTGGGTCTAGGGCATGGTATAAACTCAGCAATGGGAAGTTTGACAAAAAAAATGTTAGAAAAATATGGTATTTATGAGTCTCTCAAACAAGGTGGGCATATGAGGGAATTTGATTCAGGCCATATGCTGGTCAACACCTTTCTAGCTCCTAAAGCGGCGGCTATGGATGTGATGATTGTGTACCGCTCTAACGTGATGAGCAATCCCAGTAATCTAGAAAAATGTGAAGTGATTGAACTCAATGAAGCGGAAGCTGTAGCTACTCAACCTTATGCGATCGCTAAAAAAGGAAATCACAAGCACTTGATGAAGAGATTTTTTGACGTCGTGACCAGTCAAGAAAATAGTGAGATTTTTAAAGAAGCAGGTTTTGTTTGGAGGCATAATAAAAAATGAAGGTGTCGGGTCAGCGGACTCAGTCAAAAGTATTTAAGGTAGGGGGGGACACTCCTTTTTATGCTACTTTGATTTTTTTGGGCATGATTTTTATCATCCTTTTGTTGGGGATGTTGCTGGCCTTGATCTTTTCCACCACTCCTGGAAAAATTTGGCAAGCCCTGCAAAGCGAAAATATTCAGTACTCCATCAAACTCAGTCTGGTTTCTTGCACGATCACGGCCATCCTTTCATTGTGGGTGGCAGTACCCATTGGTTATTTGATGTCACGTTTTCAATTCCGTGGAAAAAATATTCTAGATGCTTTTTTGGATATCCCCATTGTGTTGCCGCCGCTGGTCGTGGGATTAGGCTTATTGGTGATGTTTCATTTTCCTTTATGGTGGGATCAACCTGTAATGATTTCTGAAGCCACGGCAGAACCTTGGACGTTAGAAGCTCTGCTCCGTGAGAAACTTAATTTCCCCGTGACTTTTTCAGTGCCCAGTGTGATCTTGGCTCAGTTCATGGTGGCCTGTGCCTTTGCCATACGCACCATGCGCAATACCTTTGATCAGATCAGTCCTCGGACAGAAGAAGTGGCTTTGACCCTAGGCTGTAATAGGAGTAAGGCTTTTTATAAGATTGTTTTGCCAGAGTCCCTGCGAGGTATGTTGACGGCGGCCACGTTGGCATGGTCGAGGGCTCTGGGAGAGTTTGGCCCCATTCTCATTTTTTCATCAGCCACTCGTATGCGTACAGAGGTGTTACCTACGACAATTTTCCTAGAATTTTCTGTGGGAGATTCCGAAGCAGCAGTAGCAGTATCCTTGATTTTAGTGGGAGCCGCCATTTTTGTGTTAATTCTCACTCGTCATCTTGGTAACAGCAAGCAGATGGTGTGAGATGATAGAAGTTAAAGATTTATGTGTGCGTGCCGGTAATTTTATGGTATCGGGTATCAGTTTCGAAGTTGCTACAGGTAACTATGCAGTTTTAATGGGAAGAACAGGGAGTGGCAAAACAACTATTTTAGAAGCGATTTGTGGACTCAAGCAGGTAGAGAGGGGCTCCATTAAATTAATGGGCCGTGAAGTCATCCACTTGCGTCCTGGTGAACGGGGCATTGGTTTTGTTCCTCAAGATCTGGCTCTCTTTTCCACAATGACGGTTTACGAACATTTGGCTTTTTCTTTAGGGATTCGTAAATGGTCTCGAAGTAATATTGAAACACGGGTGAAAGAACTAGCCGATTGGTTGAGTCTTACGGAATTGTTGTCTCGAAAACCTTTAGGATTGAGTGGCGGGGAAAAACAACGCGTGGCCTTGGGCAGGGCCTTGGCCTTTAATCCAAGTGTCCTCTGTTTGGATGAGCCTCTCAGCGCCCTTGACGATGATACCCGGGAAGAAATGTATGATGTGTTCAAAACCGTTCGTGAGCGAACTGGAGTAACTACCTTGCACATCACTCACAACGTCAAAGAGACAGAAAAATTGGCAGACCATATATTTTATATTGACAAGTTGCTAGTTTAGAAAAATGTCTGATGGTTATTTGTTAAAAAATAAAATAATAAAAATCGCGGTATACTTCTGGAGAAAAAGCGAGGGTGAGCCAAAGAATAATGGCCATAATAAGAGAACGTAATAATGAGGGGAGCTTTGGCCAGAAGCGATGCCAATTCATATGGCAGACCCAACATGCCAAGCATATCGTGACACAGATCCAGAACGATTTTTGGAGCTCAATCCAGTTGTTTTGTACATCGTTGTTAAGAAGGAAGTTTTTTATTTTTCCGAATACGATGGTAGTTTTTTCCCAAGTTTCAGAACGGAAGAATACAAAACTTGTCATTATTGCGAAAACAGTGAGAAATTGAGCGACAAGACGCGGTAATTTGAATAGGGCGCCTAGATGAACGGAAATAAGTATTAACACGCCATTGAAAAGACCCCAGATAACATATCCCCAATTAGCACCATGCCACAAACCACTACAAGCAAAGACGATTAAGATATTGCAATGCCAACGGAATGTGGAAACTTTGTTACCGCCCAAAGGGATGTAAAGATAGTCACGAAACCATGTGGTTAGGGAAATGTGCCACCGTTTCCAAAATTCTGAAATATTGCGCGCGAAGTAGGGGTTGTTGAAATTTTCAGGAATCTTGTAGCCAAAGAATCGTGCGAGGGCAAGAGCTAAGTCGCTGTAAGCGCTAAAATCTACGTAAAGTTGTAGGCTAAACATGGCTGTTGCGGCAATTAATTGTAGGCCTGAGTAGGAGCTGGGATCAGCGTAAATCTGATTCACTGTGATGGCTAAAGTGTCTGCAATCAATAGTTTTTTGAATAAACCCCAAATAAATCGTTGTAAGGCCCAGCTACTATTCTCCCAAGAAAAGTTTATGTTTTTTGTCATTTGAGGAAAGAATTGAGAGGCACGAATAATGGGTCCTGCAACTAATTGAGGGAAGAAACTTACGTATAAAGCAAAGTCAATAAAGTTTCTACGTGCCTTGATATGGCCGCGATAAACATCAATACTGTAACTTACCGTTTGGAAGGTATAAAAAGAAATAGCTAAAGGAAGGATGATATCGGGAATGGGTAAGCCCAAATCAAAAACGTCGTCACACACCTGAGTCAAAAATCTCGTATATTTGAAAAAAACAAGAGCGCCTATATTCAAAAAAATAGAAACAAATAAAAATCGGCGACATTTTTTTTTGTCTTGATAATTGTCTTCAATTTTTTGCCCGATCACAAAATCAACTAAGGTACTACCAATCAAAAGTGGTAAAAAAAGAAAATTCCAGATGGCGTAAAAAGACCAACTCCCTATCAGGAGAATGAGTTGGCCTGAAATCCAACGGCGACTTGCGACAATGAAAAATAAAAACAAACTAAAGAATATAAAAAAATCATAAGTAGAAAAACTCATCAGTGAATGATTTTATTTAAATGTGAAATAATTAATTTGTTGAATGTGAGGATTCCCTTACTGTTCATATGAATACCATCTGTGAACATGTCGTCGCTGAGCCACTCGCGGAAGTCCCAAAAATCACAATCATTCTTGATAGCGGTTTCCTTAAGTGTGTTGAAGGCCCAGTTGTAATCGTCACGAGAATTAAATAGTTGATGGTAATTAGAACAGGAAGGAGGGCAACAGATAACAAGTGTGATGTTGTTGGATTTGCAGTAATTGATGAATTGTTGCATGGCACCGACCGCTTTGTTGTCTGTTGTGAAGTTGTCAGTGAAAAAATTCTGATACATGTCTTTGTTTTTTTTCCAAATTTCTGGTGTGGTTGATTGTTGGGTATTGAAAAAATTTATGATCGCACCATCGGGCCCGAGTTTAGCTAATGATTGTGTGTGTTTTCCCGTGAAGTGGGCACGCCATCTTTGGTAATCTTTGCTGACAGGAGACAAGGTATTTTTCCACATTTTTCCCAATAAAAGGTAGCGGGCATCTCCTGATTTCATAAGCCATGGAAAATCAGTGATGTTGATGTAACGATCAACTCTCATTGTTGTGCAGCTAGGTTTTCCATTTAATTCATAGAGACCAACTGTCCATATAATAATCTTGGGAGCTGTGTTGTGTTGTGTCCATTGATTTAGGGTTAACTGTGGAACAGAAAGACCGCCTACTAAAATCGAATGGTTGTAAAAAGTGTTGTCAGGAAATTTTTTTTTAATCAAGCTGGGTTGAAAACAGAGTGAGGACATAGAGTTGCCGCAAAACAGTACATCAATCTTTTTATGTTCTTCTTTGTAGTTACGTTCATGGATAAGAAAAGGGTCTTCATGTAAAGAAGGGTTGTGATTTAGCCAACTGGAGGCAACATGATTTACAACAATCCATGAAATCACAAAATAAAAAACAATTTTTTTTGCTTTTTCAGGTGTTGTGCTGGAATGCATTTTACAATTTGGTCCCACAAAATTTACAATATTGAGCTTCATCATCGTGACCTTCTGAAGAGCATTCAGGACAAGATTGGGTGTTGGTGAGGTTGACTTTAGACAATTCCACAGAAACAATACCTGTAGGCACAGCAATAACTCCGTAGCCCATGATCATCACAAAGGCTGCAAATATTTTGCCAACAATTGTAGCGGGTACAATGTCACCATAACCCACCGTGGTGAGTGTGACAATGGCCCAATAAATGCCTTGTGGAATGTTAGAGAATTTGGGGTTACTAGTGCCTTCTACAAAATACATGAGAGAACCTACGATGACACATAAACTGAGAACAGCTCCGATAAAAATAGTGATTTTTCTAATAGAGGCTTTTAGGGCTCTTCTGAGAGTTTGAGCTTCAGCTACAAATTGCACTAATTTAAGAACGCGAAAAACACGCAACAGCCTGAGTACACGAATAACAGTGAGAGCAGGAGCGCCAGCTAAAAATAGACTCAGATATGTGGGAAGAAAGGCAAAAAGGTCTACTAGGCCGTAGAAACTGAAGATATATTTGAAAGGTTTTCCTGTGGAGAGAACTCGAAGAACGTATTCAATGGTAAAAATAATAGTGAGAGCCCATTCAATTTGAATAAGAAGTATGCCATGAGAATGATGGATAGGTTCCACGCTATCTAGTACAACAGCGGTGATGCTGAGAAGGATCAAAATCAATAAGACAATGTCAAATAATTTACCTAGAGGCGTATCAGCCTCAAAGATGATTTCATGAAGTTTTAGTCGCCAAGGCGATAAGGGGTGTTGTTGATTCATTGGAATATTTTACAAGAAATAGTTATTGTTTAATCAATTTATGTCAATTTTTCCAACTAAGTAGGTTTATTGAAAAAATCGTCATGAACAGTGAAGTAGCTCTTTCTACTCCAATAGAAGATCAAGAATTGACAGTGTTGTTTCTCAAAGTTGTTATTGCGAAATTTCCCATTTTTCTAAAAAAACTTGAAGGGGAATCAGACATGGATTGAGAAATGATGAAGCTGATCATTAACAAATATGTGAAAAAGTAAATCTTATTTAATTATTTTTTTGTCAATATGGTGATTCTCAGGTTGGTTTTCACCAATTTTGCTTAATTAATTCAATTAATTGTGATATAACACTGTTATCGGGTTAAGGAGGTGGTGATGGAGATTGATATCAGTGCGGAAAAAAAGCAAATAAAAAAATATATTAAAGAGGGAAGGATTACCAACGACAATGGCTTGGCGGCCTTGAAATTATTTGTGAGTTTGCGTAACAAAGGAAAAAATACGACGATAGATGAAGTAATAGAAGTTAAAAATTTGATGAATCCCGTAGAAGCACCTCAGAGTGCTCCGACACTTGGGATTATTTCTGAAAAAGATGAATTTATAATTGACGATGCGATGTTGGCTGGCATTGAAATACCCGAATTAGAAGATCTCCCCGAAGATGATGAAATAGATACGGAAAAATCTTCGTCTCATGCAAAACCTCCTGCTCTAGAAGGTGATTTATTGCCAGAAACTATCGATCTTCCCGAGGTGCCAGATTTTACAGAATCTGAATCTATCCCTGGTGGATTGGAAGAGTCTTTACCAGTGGAAGATAATCTTGAAGTGGTGCCTGAAGAAAAAGATGTGTTACAAGAAATTATAGATTTTCCCGAGTTACCTAATGTACCAGATAACCTTCCCGAAGTTGAACTCACAACAGATGAAATAGAAAAAATGTCTATAGAAGAAGAGTTGTTGTCTGAAATTATAGATCGTCCAGATGTACCAGATGTACCAGATGCGCCCGAGGCTGAAGTTGTCTCGAGTGAAATAGAGGAATTGCCTCTAGAGGAACTACCAGAAGAAATCTTACCTACTGAAGCAGTTCTTGAAGAAGTGACTGAAGTGGAAGGACAATTGCCAGAAACCACAGGTTTTCCCGAGGCTGAAATTGCCTCAAATGAAGTAGAAGAATTGTCTACGAAAGAAGCTCCGTTATCGGAAATAATAGATCGTCCAGAAGCGCCCGAGGCTGAAGTGATCTCGAGTGAAGCTGAGGAATTGTCAATAGAGACAGTTCCAGAAGAAATTATACCGAATGAAGCGGAAGATCTATTGGAGGAACCGTTGCCACTGGAAGAAAATACTGTCAAACAATCCTCAGAAGAGCCCGTTGAGCAGCCTACGAATAAGAAGTCTAAAACCGAAATCAATTGGAAGACTACTAGGAAAGTTGAGAAAAAAATCGTCTGGAATATCGATCATAGTAATGATAGTTAAATGGAATCGTTTTATACATTACTTGATTTCTTTGGCGATTTCATTTTCTTTAAGAACACTCGGATCTAGTTCCATGATTCGAATGTTACGAAAATGAATTTCTGAACCTTCAGATTCTAGGCAGAGATAGCCTTTTTTAATGGAGCTCCCTCGAACGCCATTGACAAATTTTCCATTAATACTTAATTTCACTGTGCCGTCAACAGCGACAATGGTGTATTTATTCCATTCACCAGCACCTTTGCAACGATATTCTTTAGACATACTACGTTTGCCTCGGGGATTATCGGGGATGGTGCTCATGCCACCAGCACCGAATAATTCGCCGGAGATATAGCCCTTATGGGCCAATTTTCCATTGGGACGGTTGATCCAATCGAGTTCTAACATTTGCACTTCCATGCCCATGGGGAGACGTGTGCCAGAATCAGGGATGGCATTTGACCAAAGGAAAACACCACTGTTACCTTTCTTTTTCATATGCCGCCACTCAATTTCCATGATAAAGTTTTCATACATTTTTTCACTACGCATCACGCCAATGGGTTTGCCTGAACATTTGAGTAGGCCATCTTCAACTGTCCAATTCTCTTTGGAGGTATTGACATCTATCCAGCCTGTCAGGTCTTTGCCATTGAACAGATCTTTGAATGTTGACTGTAGATCTTCTTGCGTGTTTTGCACACATCCCATAAGTAAAAACAAAACTAAAGTAAGGGTTAAGGCTGAAATAAAGTGTTTCATAATCTTCCATTTCTTTATTATCTGTGTGATAAATTAATGGTCAATCATATCAGGTTTATAGAGTTTGATATGTAGATAGTTAAAATTCAAAATAATTTTTAAAATTAATTTTATGTAAATAAGAAACAATGTCTTCTAGAGCATTTTTTTGAGTCACGGAGATAATCAAATTTTCATTTATTTTTTCTTTTAATGTTTTAAAATGATGAATTTCAATGCCATAGATGTGTTGACCAATTTTTTTTTCGTTATTAGTGACCCAGTTAAAAGCAATCTTTTTTTCTAATAAAATTTTAGCTAATTTTTTTCCTGAAGGTCCAGCGCCCCAAAGGTTCAGATTGTTTTCTCCATGCATTTTTTTGAAGAAATCTATTTTAAGTGGAAAAAATTTTTGGTCTTTGTAGTGTTCTGATGTTCTGGAAGCTCTTAAGGGGTGGTCTCTCCAGAGATGAGTTGTTTTTTTTGAACTAACAATTGTCATTCGCTGTTCAAATAGTTTGAATACCATGTGATAGTCTTCGGGATAAATACTTTCGTCGAAGGCGTCAATGGTATTGAAGTCTTCCATAAACATCATCCAGTTGGGAGAGGCAATCACACATTCTTTGAACAGATGTTGTTGGTGATTATTGTTGCCGCATAAACTGTTTAGCCAATTAGCATATTTAACAAAACCTTCAGACACGCTGGTGTCACTGAAGTATTCAACACGCCCAGTGGCCACGTGACCGCGGCCTACTTGAGACAATAAGGTTTTGAGTTCATATAATTTGTGGGAAGGCATGATGTCATCTGCATCATGTCGAGTGATAAATCTTCCCGAAGCATTTTGATGAGCTATTTGTAAGGCTGGAATAATTCCATGTTGAACGCTGTTGAGCATATGAATGCGAGAATCGATTTTTTCGTATTGTTGTAGGATGTCTACTGAGTTGTCGTTTGAATGATCGTTGACGGCAATCAGTTCAAACCGTTCTTCTGTTTGCTGGATAATGGATTCAAGAGTTTCTCTTAAATAGCGCGCTTCATTCTTGAAGGGCATAACAATGGAGATCAATTAGATCAACTGTTCACGTCGTAGGGGGGCATCAGGGTCGGGTTGTTTTCCTCTAAATTTCACATAAATATCCATTGGAGGTTCCGTATTACCTTTAGAAAGGATAGTGTCTCTGAAAGATTGGGCAGTTTCTTTGTTGAAGACCCCTTTTTCCTTAAACAATTCAAAAGCATCCGCATCTAAAACTTCTGCCCATTTATATGAATAGTAGCCTGCACTGTACCCTCCTGAAAAAATGTGACTGAAGGAGCAAGAGATATTGTCTCCATCTATTTTTTTGAGAAGTTGCGTCTTGGCAAGGGCTTGGTTTTCAAATTCTATAACGTCTGTAATTGTGGAAGGATCTCCACTGTGCCAGGCCATATCCAAAAGACTCAATGATATTTGTCTTAGTCCTGTCAAACCTGCGTTAAAAGCACTAGTTTTTTTAATTTTAGTAATCAATTCATTGGGTAATTTTTCGCCTGTTTTGTGGTGTACGGCAAAAAGGTCGAGAGCTTCTTTTTCGCCTATCCAGTTTTCCATAATTTGTGATGGGAGTTCTACAAAATCCCAATAAACATTGGTGCCTGAGAGAGAACGGTATGTGACATTCGAAAAAATCCCATGTAAGGCATGGCCAAATTCGTGGAAGAGAGTGTTCACCTCATTGTAACTGAGTAAAGAGGGTTTCCCTGCTGTAGATGGAGTGAGGTTGCAGACAATGGAAACAAGTGGTCGCCCTATTTTTCCATTGTACAAGCCTTGAGAGCGCCATTGAGTCATCCAAGCGCCACCCTTTTTTGTTTCACGTGGGTGAAGATCAATGTAGAGCAAGGCGAGGTAGCTGCCATTTATATCGTAGACTTCAAAAATACGAACTTCTTTATGGTAAACAGGAATATCATTATTTTCTTCAAAAGTAATGCCGTACATCAAATGGGCTACTTTAAATACGCCTTCGATCACATTTTCAACTTTGAAATAAGGGCGCAATTCTTCTTGGTCGAAATCAAATTTTTCTTTTTTTAATTTTTCACTGTAGTAAGCAATATCCCAAGGCTTGATGTCTTCAATTCCATCTTTGCGGGCTATTGTTTTGATTTCTTCTAATTCTTTTTGAGCCGCTTTGTGATAAACCGTATAGAGATTTTCAATGAAAGACATTACATTTTTAGTGCTTCCTGCCATACGGTTTTGTAAGATGTAATCAGCATGGTCTTTGAACCCAAGTAAACGTGCTTTGTTGTAGCGTAGGGTGGCAATGCGTTTGACATTTTCACGGTTATCATATGTGCCACTGGCAGATAATTGACTTCGGGCACGAGTCATACGCTCTCTTAATGAGCGGCAAGATCCATAGGTCACAACGGGGATGTAACTGGGCATTTGCAGGTTAAAGGTCCAGCCTTTGGTCTGTCCATTTTCTTTAGCTAGATTACTGGCCATGTTGATGGCCATTTGGGGTAGTCCCACAATTTCATCTTCATTTTCCGTGTGATAACTGAAAGCATTGGTGGCATTGAGAGTGTTTTGAGAAAATTGCGGTGAGAGTTTTGAAAGTTCTTCAGAGATTTTTTTGAATTTTTCTTTATCTTCATCGTTTAGAGTGATACCACCTCGTATAAAGGATTTGTATTCTTCGCTCACTAATCTTTTTTGCTCATCAGTGAGTTGTCCTGAGTCACGATTGTTGTAGACCTCTTTGACTCGTTCAAACAATTGCTCATTTAAGTGAATGCTATTGCCGAATTCAGATAGTTTAGGTGAAATTTCTTGTGCGAGTTCTTTAAAATCATTATCGGACTCGGCGCCGGTCAAATTGAAATAAATAGAAGAGATACTATCTAATAATTCAGAACAGTTTTCCATTGCCAAAATAGTATTGTCAAAATCTGCCTTGTCAGGATTTTTCTCGATGGCGGTTAATTCTTTTTTAGCAAGGTCAATAGCATAATCGAAAGCAGGCATAAAGTGTTCTAGTTTGATGTCAGTAAAAGAAGGTGTGTCGTGTTTATGTTGTGGGGGATTGATAAGAGGGTTGTTGTCCAGTGACATTAAATTTCCTTTTGCTGTGATGATTATTTCTGAGTTGTGGGGCGGCTTGTGCAGGAATTCAATAAAACACCGAAAAAAGCGATGAGGGCAAAAAGCCTGATACAAGATATATGCATTTTTCCTCCCATTTCGTAACAAATATAGCATTTTTTATTCAAAAATACATAAGACTACTAATTAAAAAAACATAAAAATAACTCTACCCTAATAAATCTCTAATAAATGAAGATTACTATATCCTCAAAATAATATATGGAGAAACGTATGAAAACAAAAAAATATCTATTATCAGCAGTAGCACTGTGCGCAGGTTTGACGCCTATTATAGCGGATACTGTTGAGGAACGGTTGAGCAAGCAAGAAAAGGAAATAACAGAGATTCGTAAACAGTTAAATGCATCTAAAGGTTCTAGTACAGGATTAGGTTTTCCTTCTTGGTTTTCTTTGAATGGGGAATGGGAATGGGAATATGTTGATGCAGAAGTGGATGTTAATGATAGTTCTGCTGACCCGACACAACATTTTCAACATGATAAATTTGTGTTGAAGCCAAAAATCACCTTGTCAGAAAATCTTTATATGAAAGGTGAAATTGAATTTGGTTCAAGTCATTCGAAATTGGAAGAGTATCATGCTCACTTTACAGGCCTTCCTATGAATTCATGGATCAAATTAGGTTTGGATGAACGCTTCAGCAAGGCAGACAAAAGTTTTGACATGGCTGATCGTAAAACAGAAAACTATCCTTTAATAGGATCTGCTTTCTGGAGAGACGAGCAACATGCGTTGACTTGGGGTGGAAAAACGAAAGCAAGTGATGACCTGAGCGTTTTCTGGAGATTACAGGTTTCAAAAGGTTTGGAGCTGAACGATAAAGATATAGGCGAAGTCAATAATCCTACTTCTCAAGAAATGACTCATGACGATGATAATGCTAGGGATACAGGTCGTAGTAAAACAACTTATGGTTATGGTTTAGGATTTTCTTTTGCTCCTACAGAATCCTATAAGTTTGATGTGGCGGCATGGTATTTTGATTCAGAATTGAATGATGATGAGAAATCCTATGTTACAGGTATCACGAATTATAGTCTGAAAGACAGTAATCCTGATATTCAAAATGTGAGTGATACTCAAACACGATTTGGGGTGAGAACCACCCATAAATTTAATGGGACCACTTTGACTTATGAATATGCTGAAGCAGAAGATGGTAAATTCAAAAGAGATGGTTATTATATTCAGGGATCTCATGCATTCAAATTTAACCCTCTTATAGGTGGTGAGTTTGTTAAGTCAATTGAACCATTAGTGCGTATAGAAGAATATGACACTAACTTGCAAGCTTCATTTGCTGATGGGGACACTTGGGATCGTGACCGTCAAGTTTATGCATTGTTGGTAGGTATAGTGAGCAATGATAAGCTTAAAGCTACTCTTAAGCTTGAATATGTGATGAATGAAGAAAGAACGGGTGCAGTGTCAGGTGTAACAACTCAATCAAATGACCCTGATAATGATGAGTTCTTGGCACAATTTGAGTTCAAATTCTAACACCCTTACGTAAGTGATAGAATACCTTGGAGAAAGATGATTTTTATTCATCTTTCTCCTTATTTATTAATAAATACTCTTTTTAATCTATAGATTAATTGTCCTCTCTCATAAAATTTATCCTTCTGAAATAATTATTTGTTGGAGGAAGTGTTGAAATATATTTTGATAGCTGTTTTAGTGATAGCGGTATTGTTGATTGTGTGTAAAAAAATACTAAAGAAAAAGAGGCGTGAAAAATTAGTCAGTAAAAAATTTGATGAAAAATGGCTTCTTATTTTAAAAGATAACATGCCTGTGTACCAACATCTTCCACCTCCTTTGCAGAAGCAACTTCAGGGATTAATTAATATTTTTATTGATGAAAAATATTTTGAAGGTTTTGAGGGGATCGAGATCACGGATGATATTAAAGTCACGATAGCAGGTCAAGCGTGTTTGTTGTTGTTGAATCGCAAGACGTCCCTGTATAAAAAATTGCATTCCATTTATATTTATCCAACAGCTTATGTGTCTCAGGTAGAAACGTTCACCCCCGAAGGAATAGGTAAAACAGAAAGAAGCGTGAGGGCGGGGGAGTCGTGGCAGGGTGGTACGGTGGTGCTGTCCTGGGATGATGTGCAACGGGGTGCTTACGGTTATCAAGACGGTAGTAATGTGACACTTCACGAATTCGCACATCAATTAGATCAAGCAGATGGCGTGTCGGATGGAGCACCAATATTAACAAAACCTTCACAGTATATTTCATGGGCTAAGATTTTAGGCGAAGAATATAAAATCCTTCGTCATAAAGATGAAAGGGGTAAGAAAACATTTTTAGACAAATATGGTGCAACCAAACCTGCTGAATTTTTTGCAGTGGCCACTGAGTTTTATTTTGAAAAGCCAAATAAATTTTATAAAAAACATCCTGAGTTATACGAGCAATTGCAAGATTTTTATAAAGTAGATCCTCGTGAATGGTTGTAAGATGGCAGTGGTAAAAGAAAATGTTAGATTAATTCTATTTGATCTCGGTGGTGTTCTTGTGGAATTGGCGGACATTAGGGATATGTGGTGCGGCAAAAAAAATAATTGTTCAGATGAAGAATTGTGGGGATTGTGGTTGAATAATGAAGCGATTCGCGCCATTGATCGAGGACAGATATCAGTGGATGATTTTTTGCTGCAATGGGTTAGGGATTGGGAACTGGAGGTGTCTGTCGAAGCACTCAAAAAGATTTACGAAAATCTCATTCGTCAACCTTTTCCTGGAGTGATGGAATTGTTGGAAGATTGCCAAAAAAAATACCGCTTGGCCTGTTTGAGTAATATGACGGCTAACCATTGGCCTAAGGTCAAAAGTTTTGGTTTAGATGCTTATTTTGACTATTCTTTTATTTCATGTGAAATGGCCTGCTGTAAGCCTGAAGCAGTGGCATACAGAAAGGTTTTAGAGAATTGTCCCTATAAATCTGAAGAGATTTTATTTGTGGATGACAACGAAGTGAATGTACGAGAAGCTAAAGTGTCTGGCATGCAGGCGATTAAGGCCAAAACAGCTTTAGGAGTCCGCGAGCTATTTGAAGATTTGGGTGTTATTTCTGCCTAATCACAGATAAAATGAGCTTATGAGTCAAACGATGAATTGGGGCGTTATAGGAAATTGTCAATCTGCGGCATTGGTAGATGACCGTGGTAGCATTGTCTGGTGTTGCCTTCCAGAATTTGATTCGGCTTCGGTATTTGCGAAAATACTTGATGAAGAAAAAGGGGGAGAATTTGCCGTAAAAGTTGGTGAAGAATACACAGTCACTCAGCGCTATCTCAAAAACACAAATATTTTATTTACTCGTTATGAAGAGGGGAATAATGTTTTCGAGCTCTTTGATTTTATGCCACGTTACAAAACAGAGAGAGGGAGTTATCATTGCCCCCCTGATATCATTCGTTACATAAAACATATATCAGGAAATCCTAAGGCCACATTTGTTTACAGTCCTCGTTTGGGGTATGCGCACTATGCCACCTGCAGTGACAATGAAGGTGAATTTATCAAAAGCTCTGTCAAAGAGGGGGTATACGAATCGGTTTACCTTTATACATCCTTTTCCAACGACAAAATTTTAAATGCGCAAGAAGTGGAAATTTCAAAAGATAATTATTTTGTATTGAGTTATAACCAAAAGATATTGGATTTGGATGTGAGGAGTGTGTGGCTTGAATTTCAACGTACACGTTTGTATTGGTTGGAGTGGATTTACCAAACGGTTCATTATTCCGCTTATACAGAAGAGGTGCATCGCAGTGCTTTAGTGCTTAAACTTTTGTCTTATCAAAAATCGGGTGCTATTTTAGCGGCGGTAACGACCTCCTTGCCAGAAACTGTGGGAGAAGAAAGAAATTGGGATTACCGTTTCTGTTGGATCCGCGATTCATCTATGATCGTGACAATCCTTACTAAATTAGGTCATTACAATGTGGCCAAACGTTTTGTGCAGTTTGTATTGAATGCGATTCCGCACAAAGATACCAAGTGCCAGATTATGTACAGTATTCGCGGTGAAAAAGATCTTGAAGAAAAGCAATTAGACTGGTTGAGTGGTTATAAAAATTCAAAACCTGTTCGGGTGGGCAATGCGGCTTTTGTTCAAAAACAAAATGATATTTACGGTGTGCTGTTGGATGTGATGCTTAAATTTATTCAAGAGTTCAAAACCGATGTAGAAAACCTTGAAGGTATCTGGACGATTTGTCGTTCTTTGATCCGCAGAGTGGGAGAGCACTGGAGTGAAGCGGATATGGGTATCTGGGAGTTCAGAAACCAAAAGCAACATTTTGTATTTTCCAAAGTGTTGTGTTGGGTGGCTTTGGATCGTGGCGTAAAAATAGCTAAATTATTACATAAGAATGATTACATTGATGAATGGGGAAAAATCCGTGATGAAATCAAGCAAGACATTTTAGAAAAAGGTTGGAATCCTGCAGTTGGGTCTTTTGTGCAGTATTATGGTGCTGAAGATATGGACGCCTCCAATCTACTAATGGCCAATTACGAATTTTTGGATCCGAAGGATCCCATGTTTGTGAAAACCGTTTTAAAAACTAAAGAAGAACTCTGTCGCGATGATCTGATGTATCGATACAAAAATCGGGATGATTTTGGCTTACCTTCCTCTTCTTTCACAATTTGCTCTTTTTGGCTAGTCAAAAGTTTGTGTCAAATTGGTGAAAAAAATGAGGCCAAACGTATCTTTGACAAGTTGTTGAAATCTTCCAATCACTTAGGGTTGTTCAGTGAAGATGTTGATTTTGAAAGTAAAAATTTACTGGGCAATTTTCCTCAAGGTTATTCTCATTTGGCCTTGATCGATTGTGCGATTACTTTGGGAGAAATGGCTATTGAAGGAGACTCTGAATTGATCGAATTAATGGAGGGAAACAACGGTAGCAATGACTAAAACTTTGCTAGTGTCCAATCGTTTACCGACCACCGTCACAATAGAAGGAGAAAATACTTCTTACGCAGCTAGCTTGGGGGGCTTGGCCACAGGTCTTAGTTCTATTCATAAGGATAAAAATAGCCTGTGGATTGGTTGGAATGGTCTAAAATCAGATGACCTATCAGACAAACTTCAACAAAAAATAAGTGAAGAATTATTACAAGATCACAAATGTGTTGGCGTTGATTTGAACGCGGCTGATGTGGAAGAGTTTTATTATGGATTTTGCAACAAAACCATATGGCCCCTGTTCCATTATTTTATCAATAAAGCTGAGTATTCACAGGAATTGTGGAAGGCTTATGAACGCATCAATTATCATTTCTTTGACAAAGTTAAAGAACATATCACGCCAGGTTCTAAAGTTTGGGTGCATGATTATCAGTTGATGCTCTTGCCCAAAATGATCAAAGAAGAATTTCCTGACACAGAAGTGGGATTTTTTCTTCATATCCCTTTTCCTTCTTACGAAATTTTTAGGCTTTTACCTTGGCGTAAAACATTGTTGGAAGGTGTGTTAGGAGCAGATCTCATAGGATTTCATACTTATGATTATGTGCGTCACTTTTTAAGTAGTGTTAGGCGTTTGTTGAATTATGAGCATCATTTGGGTTGTATTGAACTCAGCGACCGTATTGTGAAGGCAGATGTTTTCCCGATGGGTATAGATTACGAGAGATATTCCAAATCAAGTGAAATACAAGGTGTGAAGAAAGAAATCAAACAAATTATTTCGCAAATACAGGGCAAAAAAATTGTGCTGTCCGTAGATCGTTTGGATTACAGCAAAGGCATACCCGAACGCATCAAGGCCTTTGATCGTTTTTTGGAAATGTACCCTGAGTATAAAGAAAAAGTGGCGATGATTGTGATCGCAGCGCCTTCCCGTGAGGAGGTAGACAGCTATGCGGAATTGAGAAAAGAAGTGGAAGTGCTGGTCAGTCAGACCAATGGTTTCCATGGCCGTATAGGTTGGGTGCCTATTTGGTTTTTTTATCAATCTTTTTCTTTTGAAAATTTGACAGCGCTTTATTCTCAATCCGATGTGTTACTCGTGTCTCCATTACGAGATGGAATGAATTTGGTGGCCAAAGAGTACATTGCCACACGCTCAGATAAAAAAGGTGTTGTGGTACTGAGCGAGACGGCTGGTGCGGCCTGTGAATTGGCTGAAAGTTTAATGGTTAACCCCAACGATATTTATCAAATTGCCAAGGCTATCAAAACAGCCTTAGAAATGCCGGAAGTTCAGCAAATTGATGCCAACACGATGATGCATGAACGTTTAGAACGTTATACCGTAGAGCATTGGGCTAAAGATTTTATTGAAAAATTAGGTCATGTGAAGGGTCTACAAAAAAGTAATAACTGCGAAAAGATAGAGGGAGAAAAATTACTAAACCTTATTGATGAATACCGCAGTGCAAAAAAACGGTTACTGTTATTGGATTATGATGGCACTCTTCGACCTTTTTTTAATGTTCCTGCTCACGCTTCCCCTACAGAAGAGCTGCTTCAACTTTTGAGAACTTTGGCAGATGACCCTAAAAATGAATTGGTGGTGATCAGTGGCCGAGATAAAGATACCTTGGAAGCCTGGCTGGGTGAACTGCCCATACGCTTGATTGCGGGGCATGGTGTGTGGATGAAAAATGACAACATTTGGGATGTGATCGAACAATTTGATAAGAGTTGGAAGGATGTGATTCGTCCTGTGTTGGCTGTTCATTCAGACCGAACGCCTGGTTCTATTGTTGAAGAAAAAGAATTTTCACTGGCTTGGCATTACCGTCGTTGTGAGCCTGAATTGGCTAAAGTGCGTTTGAGTGAATTACGCGAAATCCTTTTGGACTACACTCATAATTTGGATGTGGGTTTGCTTGAGGGTAATAAGGTGATTGAGGTCAAAGATAAGGCCGTTAACAAAGGTCGAGCTGCTAAAGTAATGCGAGATGATCAGGATTGGGATTTTATTCTTTGTGTGGGTGATGATGTGACAGATGAGGATATGTTTGTGGCCCTGTCAGATTCAGCTCACTGTATTAAAGTAGGTTTTGGTCAGACCGAAGCCCAATCTCAAGTCAAAGATGTGGCGGCATTTTTATCAATTTTAAATCAATTGGCAGAAATCTAGACGGTAGGGGTCTTATTCCTGTTTCATATGATGTTTTTTGTCTACAGGTTTGATCATCATGTTGGCGAAAAAAGCGATGATAAGTAAAGCGGCCATGGTGTACATGGTGGTGTTGTAGAGGCCTGAGGTGGGGTCGGTAGTTCCTTCTGGGGCGATTTCCATGAGTTTGCTCACGGTTACGGTTTTGGCCTCAACTAATTCTTGAATGTTTTCTACGCCAGAACCAAAGGTTTCTTTAAATGTTATTGGATCGATAAGAGTCAGCAAATTATCAATTGCATTATTTACGGAGCTTTCGCGTAATTTTGTGACAACAAGGTATCCCAAGACGCCCGCCGTACTCCAGGCTGTGAGAAGGCGTCCATGAATGCCACCCACAAACTTACTACCAAAAATGTCAGCTAAATAAGCGGGGATAGTGGCAAAACCACCTCCATACATAGTGAAAATGATCATGGTTACAGCATAAAAAATAACCAACCACAAGGAACTGGGATTGGCACTGACCTGGTCAGCTGTAAAGGGAATAGAAAGATAAAGTAAGGTACCTATCACAAAAAAACAGTGGTGGGTATTTTTACGTCCTATTTTGTCAGACAAACTTGCCCACAGAAACCGGCCTATCATGTTGAACACGCTAATCATCAACACATATGTTGTAGTGAAGCTGTCTGTTACGATGTCTGTAAGCGAAGTTCCGAAGATATCTTTGATCATGGTTTTGGCAACTCCAATCACGCCGATGCCAGCTGTCACATTAAAACACAAGACGATCCACATCAAATAAAATTGAGGTGTTTTGAGGGCTTGGTCAATATGTACATGATTTTGAGTGATCAGTTTGCTGGCTTTGGTCGTATTGTCAGGCTCCCATCCTTTGGGTTTCCATCCCTCTGCGGGTACCCGGTACTGAAAAGCGGAAATGATCATGATGACAAAATACAAAATACCTAATACCAAAAAAGTGGCGGCCGCTCCGGTATTTCCTGTACCTACGACATATGCTTGACCGTCAGAGATAATAACTTCTGCACTATCAACAAAGCGTTTTCCACCTTCGGTGACCAATGTTAATGCGTCAACGGAACCCAGAGATTTGGGAGAAGAGGCAAATGTTTCAAGCAGCCACCTTTTCATGGGTGCGGCAATCATGGCTCCGCCGCCGAAACCCATAATAGCTAATCCTGCGGCCATGCCCCTGCGGTCGGGAAACCAACGTATCAAGGTACTTACAGGAGATACGTAACCCAAACCTAATCCAGCTCCTCCTAAGACTCCGTATCCGATCCAAATCAACCAGATTTGATGAGTTTGAATTCCATGGCTGGCGAGTAAAATTCCACCACACCAAAAAAAAGCTGCGAAGACACTCATGCAACGAGGTCCTACTTTTTCTAACCACTTGCCAGCAAAAGCAGCGGTGAGTCCTAAACATACGATGGCGATTGAAAATGTGCGAAACACTTCAGAAAGATTCCAGTCACCCGCCGCACTACCTACAACACCTAATTCTTTAATCAAGGCAGGGTTAAACACACTCCACGCATACACAGAGCCAAGACACATATGAATAAGTATCGAAGCAGGGGGGATTTTCCAGCGATTAAAACCGGCAGGTGCAATGATGGATTCTTTTAAAAGAAATTTTGGAATCATGATTAAGCCTCACAATAGTGACATGCTATTATTGATTAATATTGTAAATCGTAGTATATCGCTATTTTTTATACAACTCTAGTTGTTGAATTGAGTCTGGTAGAGAGAGGCGTATTCGCCTCCTGCATCTTTAAGACTGTCGTGAGTACCTTGTTCAACGATTTTTCCTTCTTTGAAAATCAAAAGCAGATCTGCGTGATGGATGGTTGTGAGACGGTGGGCAATCACAAAAGTGGTTCGCCCTTGCATAAGGGTGGAAAGGGCTTTTTGGATCTGTTGTTCGGTGACATTGTCTTGAGAAGAAGTGGCTTCATCCAATATGAGGATAGGGGAATCTTTTAGAATGGCTCGGGCAATGGCCAAACGTTGCTTTTGACCTCCCGAAAGGTTGTTGCCTCGTTCACCGACGACATATCCTAAACCTTCTTTTTTATCTTTAATAAAATCGTGTAATTGGGATTTTTCTAAGGCTTGCCAAAGTTCTTCTTCACTGGCGCTGGGTTTTCCCATAAGGAGATTGTCTTTAACGGAAGTGTTGAAGAGATAGGGATCCTGATTCACTAAAGCGATATTGTCTCGCAGCTCATTGAGGGAGAAATTTTTGAGATTGATGCCATTGATACAGATTTGGCCCACAACGGGATCACGGAAGCGGGGAATGAGGGTAGCGATGGTGGATTTGCCGCTGCCCGTATGACCAACGAAGGCAATCACTTGACCGTTGTTGGCGCTGAATGATACATCATCGAGTACTCGTGGTCCCTTGTGATAATTGTAAGAGACCTTTTCAAAAACGATGGATTCAATTTTATCGGGGAAGGCTTGGCAAATATCTTTCTCAACTGTGCGTTGGGGGTGATCTAAAATGTCAAGGACACTTTGCACACCGGGCAGGGCATTTTGAAAATCGTTGTAGGCTTTGCTCAAGGTGCGTAGGGGAGTCCATATCAAAAAACCTATCAAGGCCATAAAACCTGTAAAATTACCCATAGTGTTAGAACCATCAGGATTGGAGCGCATTAAAAATATAGCCCCAATCACAACAATCAGTACAGCCAAATAACCGCCCCCTTCAACCACACCTCTTGATTTGGCGCGTGCTTTCACAATACCCATTAATCCTTGGAGAACAGATGTGTTGGTGTCTGCGAAAAGTTGTTGCTTTGTGTCTTCGAGGTTGTAACCTTTGATTTCCTGAATGCCTCCAAATTGTTGGTGCATCACATCGGTGAGTTCAGCACGTTTTTCCAATGTTTTTTTTGATGAGCGTTTTATCTTTTTTCCCAATTTTTTTAAAGGGATAATAAATAAGGGAAGCAGTAATAAACCTATCATAAGTGTAGGAAATTGGATGGAAGCCATCACCAGGCCGACAAGGATCACAATAATTCCTCTAGGTGCCTGGTTGTACACAAAGATAAGGGCACGGCTCATGGTTTCAGTATCGTTTTGTATTTTGGACATCAATTCACCTGGTTTGTACTGGTCGTAGTAGGCGAGTTGTTGCCGGATCAAAACATCATTTAGCGCACTCCTCACATCCGTGAGAGCATTGAGAGAAACATGATGTGTGATGTAATAGGCTAAGTATTGAAAAATAGTGATCAGTACAGAGAGTAAAATTCCACAGGCGATAATGCTCAGTAGTACATAGTTTTTATAAACAGGAGTAAGTTGCATGGAAAGAGGAAGTTGGTTTGCTATTTTTTTGCCATAGTCTTGAATGGCTGGGAAAGGATCTGTGTATTCTTTAATAATCAAAAAAGAATGAAGTCCGGCATTTTCTGATTGACTGGCGATATTGAACAGGGGTTTGATTAAGGTAAGGCTCGATCCCATACAAGCAGCCATAATGGATAGGCAAATAGCACCCATAAAGATATGGGTTTTGTAAGGACTTCCAAGTTGGAACAATCGTCTGAAAATATATTTTAGGGGGAGATTTTTTGTAGACATGTTTTAGATTATATCTTTATTAGTCGTATTTAGCCCCTGATCAGTGGGACATCCCATACGATACCAGTTAAGTAAATGTTGCGTTAAATCGTTTTTTCTAGGTTTAATTAGCCCACAACTGATAATTTTGAGAAATTTGTTGCAAGTGTGAGCCAAAATCAAACGGCGTTCCTGCCAGAGTTGCAGCTTTTTAGCGGCCATTCGGCCCAAATGTTTGAAAAAATAAAGCTCGCGGCTGCGATGGTATTCAATGCGTGTGAGCAATAAATTTTTACTGGCACTTTTGCCTTGGGCATGGGTGACCGCAAAAAAAGGATGATGGACAACTTTGAATTGGTTTTGTGTCAGCCGTAGACATAAATCGGTTTCTTCGAAAAAGAAAAAATAATCTTCATCAAAATAATTCACTTCTTTAAGAGCTGTCATGCGGGCAAGCATGGCGGCTCCCACAACACCGGGCACTTCGGCAGGCTCATTATAAGATTTCCTTTTTTCTCCGCGAATCAGTGACATAAAATTTCGGTTGAGGCATTCACTGAGAAAGTCCACTTTATGTGTGACAGAATTCTGCAGTGAGCCATCTTCATTTATTAAGCGAGCACCCACTAATCCTACATCTTTATGTTCGTCCAAAAAATCAATGGCTGTTTCAAGAGATCCTTTTTTCAATTGAGCATCTGTGTTGAGCATCAAAACGTATTTTTTTTTGATTTGTGTGAGAGCTTGATTGTTGGCATTGCCAAAGCCTCTATTATGTTTATTGAGGATTAGCCGAATATGGGGATGTTCTTTTTTAAGATAGTCGACACTGTCATCGCTGCTGCCATTGTCAACTACCCAAATTTCTACTTGTGGAGGAAGGCTGGATAAAGAATAGGGAAGAAGTTCTCTTCCATTCCAATTGACTAAGAGAACAGCGACATCCATTAAAATTTTCCAAAGTTGTGTGGGGTTAGGTTAACGGATGCCGATTGGCTATCATCTTGCCTATCCCATTCAAAGTCAAAACTTAAAGTCCAGTCGTGGAGATCACGGTTGATTTTGATACGATGAAAAATGGCCTTGGCCCCTGAATCGTGCTCCCACTCCTGAGCGTAAGAGACTTTCCATTTGTCTCGAGGGAGGAGGTCCAATTGATAAATTGTGATAGATGATTCTCTATCGATGTAACGCAGTTCTGAAGAGAATGACCATTCAGCTCTGTTGCCGGTTCCCTGACGAGGACGGTTGAGATTGTCAGTAAAAATTTCTCTACCGTTAGAACCGGTGCCAATTTCAACACGGCTGTCAGGATTAATCACAAAACCCATGTTGACTTCATCGTATTTGAAGGACCAAGGATCAAATTTGCTTACGCTAAAAGCGGAAAACTGAGGATGAGGACGAATTTCCAAACGTGTGTCTAATTGCGACCAGTGTTTGCCTTCGTTGTCACGTTTGGGGTTTGTGTAGCCGGTGATGTGTGTGCTCAAATTCCAGATGTCGTATTTTTGACCAAAGCGTTTACCACGCATCAAAAAACGCCAGTCAAAATCAATGGTATCTTTGGCACTGCGATCATCAATTTCATCAATTTGATACAAATCACTTTTGCGAACGGTGGGTCGTAACATTTTACGTGAATCAATTTTGGGAAGAAAGCGGTAGACTCCATCACGAAAGCGAGATGAAAGAATGACTCCCGCGCCTGCTTGAGTTCGTATGCTGTGGGTATGGCCCGCAAGGTCTTTGTCATAGGAAGTGGCGTTTCCTATCACATAAGGTTCCACAAGAGTGGTTTGAAAAATATCGATAGGCATTGAAAATTTTTCGTAAACATCGGCCCGTTGAACGCGAGGGGATCTTTTTTTCTTAGGCTGTCCATCCAAACGAGATTCAGCTTCATTGCGCCTTGCACTGGTGGCTTGGATATGGCCTTCCATTATAAAATGTTCCCAAAAAGGAATTTGTAGTTGATCGAGTTGCAGGCGAGGTAGGTAATCTACTTCTTCCACAAATTCTTCGGCCCGTATTTGACCTAAAAGACTAAGGCGATGCGTGGGGCCTTTATGTGCTAAGTAGATCCTGTTTTGGTAAGGTTTTTCTCGCCGAGCTTTTTTGCGGTCAAATTGATTGCGGACATCTGGATCACTTTCCCTTGAAAATTCCCAGTTCCAATCCCATTCATTGCCCACAGTGCCACGGTGCATCCAGCGTCCAAAATAGCGATTTCTATCACCATAGGGTTCGCTTTTGCGGTCACGGTCTTTGTCGTCGATACTGAGGAAGTTAAGGGTTCCATGAGCTTGAGCGTTTCTCAACTGAATACGGTAGCGTCCATCTAATCCGTGACCTATACCACGTTTTTCATACCAGTTTTCTAAACCAAGTAATCGCGTACGAATACCATCATTGCCTCCAAGAGAAATGTCACCATCAAAAAAATTGATGCGTGATTTTAAGTACAAACCATGACGAGAGTTTTTGCCTGCCTTGAATCCGGCAAAAATATTGTGGAAATCATTATCAATGTCTTTAGAAGAAATTTTGAAAACTTGAGTTTCACCGATATGTCCTTTTCCGTGTTCCACTTCTATTTTTCTATGTTTTCTTGGAATTTCTGTGAGTTGCTCTATCTTCAAAGGTTTGAAGATGAGTTGTTGAGCTTGTATAACTGCCTGTACGTTGGTCCCTCGTCCTAAGCCTAATAAGCCTTTGGGATTTTTGGTGATCAAGCGTGGTTCCCAGCCCATGCCATTGTGATTGGAATCGTAGATCAATGATTTGAAAGAGATCTGATACTTGGTATTGCTGAAGTGCACATGGCCTTCCAAATAGAGGGTGTGGGGAACATTATTTTTTTCATCCCCAAACCAAAAAACAGCGCGGTCTGCCTGAATGTTTGAGCCATCATCTGTTTCTACGATAATGCCTTTGGGGTATTGAATGTATTGACCAAACTTAATTTTGGCGGATGTGCTTTGGATGCGAAAAGAGCCAAATGTCATTTCAGATTCTTGCGAATCATTTTTTTTGATGATATCTTGTGAGTTGTCTGTGTCTGTGTCTGTGGGGTTGGCCGATACTTGTTTTTTCTTGGATTCAATATATTGGTGTAACGTCACTTTTCTGAAAGTTACTTTGTAATGGGGTTCATGAAATTGACAACCACTGACATAGCCATTGATTAAATCAATTTCTCGATGCTCATAGGTCGTAGTTTTTGACTTGTTCTCTTGAGGAGTTTTTTTGATTTCAGTGGTAGTACTCTTGGTAGCTACAGTAGCCGTTTCACTTGATTCTGAGCTGCAAGCGATCAAAGAAAGGCAACAAAAAATAAGAAAAATTAAGGTTCTAATAAGTCCACCACCAACTCATCGGCCAGTCGATCTAAAAGTGTGTTTTGTGCTTTTTTGAAATCGGCTGGTGAATTATCTGTATAGATTTCGGTTTTTGATTCTTCTGAACGATCTAACTCACTTCCATCACTGTCAAAGAGTTGGAGTTCAGCAATAGCGGTCACACTTCGGGAGGTGTTGACCACGCTGGCTTGGCGCAATGTACCTCGGCGGTAAATTTTTAGAGTCAGTTTGATTTTTATGTCAGCATTTTCAGACACCACTTTAAGTTTGTAGCGTTGATGTATTAATTCACGGATCCGTCGCTCTAGCTCAAAAGGTTCATCGTCATAATTGGTGAAGTTAATCATAGGCTCCAAACTGATAGTTTTGAGCTCATCGCCTGTTTTGAGGTGATACAGTTGCCGTTGGGTGCTCAGGCATCCCATTAATAGGGCGATGGACAAGATTAGAAAAACGAGTTTATTTTTCACGTTCTTGAAATTCTCCTGATTCTGTTTTCACCTTGATGCGATCGCCATTTTTGATATAAGCCGGGACTTTCACTACCAATCCTGTTTCAGTTGTGGCATCCTTGGTTAGGGCGTTAGCAGTATCTCCACGTGATACATCTTCTGTATCGGTAATCGTTAAAACAACAGCGGGAGGTAATTCAACGGCAACAGGTTTACTGTCCAGCATGGATATGCTCACTTCGCCATTGTCGATGAGGTAGGGAATCACTCCTTCTAGAAGTTCTTTGTGTAGGGGAATTTGTTCATAGGTTTCATTGTCCATAAAGACAAAGCTGTCACCTTCGGGGTATAAGTATTGAAAAGAACGGTTGTCCAAGTACATGCGTTCGACATTTTCTGTGGAAGAAATTTTTGCATTGTACATGTTGCCACTTTCAATATCGCGGTACTTTACTTGAACAAAGCCTCTTTTGTTTCCGGGGGTACGGTGATTAATCTCAATAACCGTGCCTGTAATTTTTTCGTACTTGATTACGTTGCCTCGTCGTATTTCAGTTGCTTTCATGATGGAGTGTTCCTTTTTTTATCTAATTGAAATGATGGCGAGTAGTATGGCGGCAATGATTACAGGGATAATTAACTTTATATAAACATTTTTTAAGTTGCCGTGTTGTTCTTTGTTAAGTTTTATAAAAGAGAGATGCTCGTAAGACAGCACGGATCCTAAAAAGGCGCAACCTACGCTGGGTAGCAGGGCGGCTAGTCCTATGTTACTTGTTAATGCAATTGGAGTTATCAGAATAGCGGTGAGTAAAGAGTTGCCAGAAATAAACCCTACTACAAAAGGCAAGGCTGTAATAAGAATCCATTTGTGATTTGCGATTTGTCCCGCTATGTGAGTGAAGAGACTGTGTTTTTCAATTTGTGTGGCGGATAGTTGAGCAAGGCTACTGGGAATTGAGCCTGGATCAAAAAACAACAAGTTGTGAAAGGTCCACGTCCATACAGAAATGCCGGCAGCTAACAAAAGCCATCTCACAATCTGTAATTCTTTTCGCTTTCCCCACAATGTTTGTCGGGCTTCTGCGCTGGATAACAATATGAGAGCAATAACTCCAAAGATACAGGCGACGATCAAATGAGTGGGAAGAAATAAACAGGGGATAATGGTGATAGCGGGAAAAAGAAATACTTTAATAAAAGGTAAATAGCCTGTACGTGTCTCTACCTTCATGTGTTCTACTCCCCTGAGTAAAATAGTTCCAGAGATAAACCAAATGCCAAACAGAGGCCAGAGTTGTAAGAGAATTTCTTTAGGTTCTTTGTTCAAGGATAGTCCTAACACAATAGGAAAAAGCAAGCAAGGGAAGACAGCTGTAAATAGGTGGCGAAACCAAGCAACTAATGCCAAACGGTCTTCGGGGATTTTGCTTTGAACGCCGTTTTCAACAATGGCCATTCCTTGTCGGGGGCTACCTGCTAATGTGCTGAGTGCGGGTAGTAACAGAGCAGCTATTTTAGGGGAGGGAAAAGTATCTGCCAGTGATCCTGTTAACTTTTTGAGTTGGGGGCTTAAGGTGATCATTAACCATTCACAGGATACCATAAGTGCAAAAAGAACAAAGGTGGTTTTGCGCATGATGGCGATATCAAAAATAAAAACACCCTTTTCCCAGCCGGGTTTGATCAAGACTAAAAAAATAATGCTGGCGAGCATTAATACGCCTCCTGCCTGGATGCGCAATAGGCGCAGGAAGGCTGCTGCAATAATGGCAATGACCAAAGCGAGAAGTGGTTGCATATTGCCAGATAGCAATTCGACGGGTATTTTGTCATCCATTAATTGACTCCAATATCAAATGGCGTAATTTATTATAAATTATATATGTTGTAATTTGTGGAATTGAAGCCCATTCCCATGCATTATGTTCAGGGCTAAGAGTGATAGAGTCCTCAGGACTATGAGCACAGAAATAGACTGTATTTTTATGAAGTCGTTGACCGTTTTTTGCGATGTAGCTATGAGAAACTTCTTTTTTAAATGAAGGTTTCACCGAGATCCGTTCTTGTGTGATTCCCGTTTCTTCTTCTAGTTCTCTTAAAGCGGTTTGCATTTCACTCTCTCCTTCTTCACAGTGTCCTTTGGGGAGGCCCCAGTCGTTACGACGGGCATTTTTAAGAAGAAGGACTCTGGATTGTTGAGTGAGGATGATCCACCCACAGGATTTCAGTGACGTCACTAGATTGACGTAACGGCTTTGCAGGCAGGACAACGAACATTAGCCTGATCGGATTTGATTTTAATTTTTGTATTGCAGCCCGAACAGCGGATTATTTTTTTTACGGAGGTGTTAGATTTGGCTTTGTTGTTAGTGTGCTTGATGACGGGGGTGGCCTCGTCCGTATATTTTGCAGGGTTGTTGTCAAATTTTAGGTTGGGGTCAATTGTGGCATTGATCGTGCTCACGGATTTTGGGGTAGGTTCAGATTTGGGAGTGCTGGGAGCAGAATTTGCCATTGTTCTTTGCTTTTGCACTTTTTCGGTTGTGGCGTTAAATAGAAGTTCTATTCCTCCTTTTTTATCGATCCAAGTTCCGATAAAGGTGGAACTGAAGCCAAAACCAAGAAGAAATGCTGGGTAAATGTTGTTTTCTGTTGAAAATACAGAAAAAAGTGATTGCAGATATTCAGAAATACCTGAAATTTCTGCACCGGTTTGAGCCTTGTTAAGTGTGGCGAAGATGGCCCAACAGATATAAGCGGTGGCGGCCCATCCATGAAATAGAATGGAAATCCTTTTAACACTTAAGCCCGCAGCCAATAGAGTAATTGAGCCTGCCATTAACAAGATAATAGAGGAGCTGCCAAAATTTGAGAATACGTCTCCTTTACACCAAATAGCGAAGATAGAGAGAGTAGCAAAGCCCAGTGCGAAGTTAATAGATCCAAATATTTTTACCATAGAAGCATTTTAATAAGGAGATGAGTTCTTTCATATATTTATATTAAAAGATAAGCATCTCAAAACAAATATTTTACAGATATTTTAGAGTCAGTTTAATGAATCTTAAGGGAATTTAGCGTTAAATATGTAACATTTATCATTTTTTCACTCATATTCCAAGGGTCATATTGACTTAGTACTTCATAAAGAATGAAAATTTTGACAGTATTTGGCATAGAGTTACATTCAAATCATGCAAAATGAATGATAATCTAAGCTTAGAAGAATTGCAAAAGGATCGAAAAATGGGCAAAAAAGCCAATTTAAAAAAATCTAAGAATTTAGAAGTGGCTTCTGAGGAAGAAGAAACCTCTCTTAAACTTGTGGAGGCAGAAACAGACCTTGCTACCAATGAAGCGGAAGCAGAATTGGAAATGGAACACGATAAAGAAACCCTCAAAAATATGTTAGAAAATCCTAAACCCATTATTCAAGCTTTACTGTTTTCTTCGTCTCAACCCTTAGCGGCTAAAAAAATAAAGCAATTTTTGAGAGGTGCGGGGATACAAAATCTTCCTAAGTTGATTAAAGAAATCAATGAGGAATATGAAGAAAAAAAAGTGATCTGGAGAATTGAAGAGCTAGCTGGTGGTTATGTGATGATGACTTTACCTGATTATGCTCCTTGGGTGAGAAAGCTTAATGTCAAAAAAAATGATGACCGATTGAGTCAAGCGGCTTTAGAGTCTCTTGCTGTGGTGGCGTATCGTCAACCTATAACTCGTGCGGAAGTGGATGCGGTACGTGGTGTGAGTTCAGGATCTTTACTCAAAACTTTAATTGACAAAGGTTTACTTCGCATTGCTGGCCAAGCGGAAGTTATAGGTCGTCCTCTTCTGTATGGTACTACTCAAAAATTTCTCGATGTCTTCGGATTGGGAAGTTTGAAAGAGTTGCCTAAGGATCAAGATTCACTGGTTTCGTGAATTCTTTGGAAGCTTATCGCTTCCTTCTGCCTGAAGAATGCATCGCAAAATTCCCTGTAGAACCCGCACATCACTCTCGTTTGTTAAGAGTTCCTCGTTGGGGAAAGTTTGGCCATCATCAATGTCTTGATTTACCTGAGTTGTTGCCGGCTAACTCTCTCATTGTTGCTAATGATACATTTGTTGTTAAGTCACGTTTTTTAGGGAACCGTGAAAGTGGAGGACGGATAGAAGCCCTTCTGGCTCATCCCATTGAAAAAAACGTGTGGTTGAGTGTTTTTAAGGGCAAGGTTAAACAAGGTGAAATTATTTGTTTGGCTGGGGAAAAAGTAACCGTCAAAAAGGTAAAAGGCGGTGGATTTGTTGAGTTGGATTTTGGCAGTTGTGATGTGTTGGGTTTGATGGAAGAAAAGGGCCAATTACCTCTTCCTCCTTATTTAGCTAGGGAGGTGGAGGAAAAAGATACGCGGACCTATCAAACCAGTTTTGCACGAGAGCCTGGAGCAGTAGCAGCTCCTACGGCGGGTTTGCATTTTACGGATAAATTAAGAGAGCGTCTGACGCAGGCAGGTCACGAATTCGTAACGATAACTTTGCATGTGGGCCCTGGTACATTTTTACCCGTGAGAGAAAAAAACATTTTAAAACATAAAGTTCCAAGTGAAAGAGCTCATGTGAGCAAAGACGTGTTGAGTAAGATTTATCACCACAAAAACAATTACCGTCCTGTGGTGGCTGTTGGCACCACTGTCACACGTACCTTAGAAACGGTGGCACGTCGCTTTCCAAGGGAAGAATTTACAGGAGAAGTTTCACTTACTATTTCCTCACCGCATAAATTTAGGATAGTTGATCGATTATGTAGTAATTTTCATTTGCCACAATCGTCACTTTTGCTTTTAGCAGCAGCATTTTCTGGTCGTGAAAGGCTGTTGCAAGCTTATCAATCGGCTGTAAAAAAAGGTTATCGATTTTACTCTTACGGGGACCTGACGTTGTTAGAATAATACGTTAAAATACCATTTTTAAATAAGGAGAACGTATGCAAGGCCGACCTTTATCACAGCGCGGATATGACAAACTCAAAGCAGAATTGGATGGACTTGTTAATACAGATCACCCTAGAATTCGGGCAGATATTGCTAAATTTCGTGAAGATGGGGATCTCAAAGAAAATGCTCCTTATCATGCGGCGCGTGAAGAATTGGGATTGCTTGACGCTAAAATTGAACAACTAGAAACCATATTGGCTACCGGTTTTATTGTGGATATGAAGCGCTTACCCAAAGATAGGGTGGTGTTTGGTACACGCGTTGTGGTGCACAATGTTACCGTAGATAAAGAAGAAATTTATCACTTGATCGGTGATGGGGAAACCAATCCCGATGAAGGCTGGATTCTCACAAGTTCTCCTTTAGGTCAAGGGTTCATGACAAAAAAAGTTGGTGAATCAGCAGTTGTGGAATTACCTGGTGGAACCGTGGAATATGTGATAAAAGAGATCTCTTTTATTGACTAATTTTTTCTGTTCTATAGAAAATCATTTGGGCATTGTTTTGACAATAGCCATTGTTTTGGGATTGATTCTTCCCGGTCTGGATCAATTGCCCCATGTGACTGCCGTAGTAATTATTGCCTCGGTGATTTTTGTTTCTTGTTTTAAAATTAACAAGGAAGAATTTCTTTCCATTTCAATTAGGCGTAGTTTGTTTTTTTATCTATTGCGCTTTGTGTTGTTTCCTCTCGCTGTTTACTATCTGTCAGAGGTCATTGTACCTGAATATGCCATTGGTCTATTTTTATTATCGATGATGCCTGCGGGGATCGCCTCACCTGCTGTCACAGGTATCTTGAATGGTAATGTGACAATGGCGCTATCTCTAGTGGTGATCACCAGTTTACTGGCCCCTTTTGTGGTGCCGGGTTTGTTTTATATAACCAGTGCCGGAGAGGTGACAAAGGATCATCTTTATAAACTTTTTGTGACTTTAAGTTGTGTGATTTTTATCCCTGCAGTGCTTCATCTACCTATACGCCAATGGTCAAAGAGTCGAGGGTGGTTGGTGAAAAATAACAAGGCAATCTCGGTGTTGCTGTTTGGTTTGTTGATGTCGGTGGTTGTGGGGATACAGCGAAAACAGATCTTGGATAAAATCAGTGAAGATATTTCAGTGTTGATTGCTCCTCTTGTTGTGTTATGTGTTTTGTATGTTGTGTTTTATCTTGCGGTGTGGATAGTCGCTAAGCCAGCAGGGCAATCGGAAAGGTTGACTCTTTCTGTGTGCTCAGGGGTTAATAACAATGCCTTAGGGATAGCTTTGGCTTTGGAAAATTTTCCTGCGGCGGCATTTTTTTTAGTGTTAACGGTTATCCCTTGGGCTTATGGAATGGTTGTGTTCAAAAAAATAGTAGCCTGAACCTCGTTTAAGTGTTGACCAAATTTTGTGGGTCTTTTGAGTTGCCCTCAACAACATCCGAAACATTTGATTTACGAATTGATAAGGAATATTGAATTAAATGAAATAAAATTAAGGCCGTTATAAGGCTGACTGGCAAACCAATTATGTTGTTGTAAAAATAATGTGGAAAAAACTGCCCAAAATATTCAGTGACAGGTGAATTTTTTAATCGGAAAATAATGGAAACAGTAGCAATCATTGAAAAAAAAAGATTGAACGAAAACACTCGCTTTTTAACATTCAAATAATTTTTATCGTTCGAACTAATCCAAAACAATAAAGACGTGATGAAAGTAATGAAAAACTGATGGTGCCCTACTTTAAAAAGAAGAACGACTAATCCTAAAGCAATTATCGCCGACAAGATATTCTCTAATTGGTACCTTATATGAAAGTAAAAAAACGATGTTATTGAAGCTCCTATCATCCAAGTGCTAAGCCAGTCAATGTTGGGTTTGTCTGAAAATAATAGAAGAGGTGAATAACATCCTCTCAAAAATCTAAACCCAGATAATATTTTTGAACGCCTTTCCATGGCATATTGAAAAGGGTTTAAATTCTGCTCACCCCACAAAAAGTAGCTAATGCCAAAAAATAATACCAAAGACAATATTAAGGCGTAAGTATATTTCCACCGAATTTTCTTTCTTGAAAAAATTAAAAATGGGACAGCCACAATGGGCAAAAATTTAACGCCAATGGCAATAGCCATTGAGACGCCAGAAAAAAAATCTTCATTTTTTCTATATAAATAAAATGAAAGAATGACAAAAAATGCCATCAACATATCATTTCCACCGCCTTCGACTACAAAAAACCAGAGGAGAGGGTTAAAAAAAATACATAAATGTAACAGTAATTTTTGTCGCTTATCAATTGCCTGATTCCTTATTAAAAAATTAGATGTCACCCCACAAGTAATCAGCCATAATATGACATAAAATAACCACGGCAATTTTACGTGAAAGTAATGTAAAATGACTAAACCGTTATGTGTAGGGCCATAGGCATTGGTGGAATTCTCCCAAGCGTTCTTGCCTTGAGTAATCGCTTGCCAATCAAGTAGGTAGAATTTGTGATCTAAATAGACTTCATTAAATAGAACAAAACCAATTGCTGTCACTGAAACACAAAAAAAAATTACGTAATAACGTATTTTAGAATCATCCATTTTTTTAGAATGTGTAACAGGCTCAACAAGATCCTGCTTTAATGTTTTTTTTGTATCAATCACGGACAATACGCTTATAAAAAATTAATTATAGAAATAATAACATATAGAACATTTGATTTATATAATCTATTTATATTTGAATAAAATTCCATATGTCATAATTTGGTAGCAAACTATTTAAAATTATCCACAGAGGTACAACGGAATGCTTTAGACTCTTTGAAAAGAGCTAGACGGTCATTGTCGTTTGAGCTGTCGCAGCCAAGGTGTGTCACGGCGGATGGCTCTTTCTTGAAAATGCAGGGCTGATTTGAAGTCATTTTATCAGCAAAAGTACGGGAGAGGAGTGAAAGAGCTTCTTTGGAACGGTAATGATGTATTTGATTGAGTGTTCGAACGGTTGTCATCAGTTTTTTTGCAGCATTGGTTTTGAAAATAGTGAATTTTTTTCTCAATTTCTTTTTTATAAAATTCAACCATTGATAAAGTAGAAAAGTCATAAAAATAATATTGAAGATTGTTTGGGTGTGAGGCGATGGATTTGGTTGTTGTTGATTTTTGAAATGTCGTCAAATCTATTACATGTGATGTATTCATCTGGATCTCAAGTTCCTTGTATAGGAGCCAGTGGGGCTATTTCAGGAACGCTTTTATTTTATACTTTCCAATTTCCAAAAAATAAAAAATTAGTTGCAAATGACGACGGAAATAAATAGATTATTTCATATCCTTGAACGAATTCGGGAGAATATTTATTCCCAAAAACTTTCCTATTTTTACAAGTAGTGGAATGGTAATGGGGCTGAAGGGAAGGATGGCTAGTACGCCGAGGCCTATGGTTTTAAGCATGCTGCGGAATTGTTCGTTGGCTTGTTCCATTTCTTCTTTGCTGGCTTTTTCTATGGTGAAACGATAGTAGATTTCCAGCATTTTTTTGGTCTCTTCATTTTCTTCGGCGAGGGCACCTTTGATTTTGATTAGGCTTTCGATCATATCGGCCTTGAATTTTTTCCCCTTGCGGGTCATAAAACTTTTGAAGCCAAAGGTGGAAAGCAGCCAAGCGCGTAAGGAATTCAATTTTCTACCATGAGTGTGACAGGTCCATCATTGGTGAGGGTAACTTGCATATTGGCGCCGAATTTTCCTGTGGCCACGGTCATGCCACGGGCTTTAAAACATTGAACAAACCAATTGATCAAGGGCTTTGCCTGCTCGGGGTGAGCGGCGTCCACAAAGGAGGGGCGTCTTCCTTTGTGGGTGTCGCCATACAGAGTGAATTGGCTGACCACCAAAAGTTCTCCATTGACTTCTTTGCTGGAGAGGTTCATTTTTCCTTCGTTGTCAGTGAACAGGCGCATGCGGATAAGTTTCTCGGCCATTTTTTCAACCTTGTCTTTGTTGTCTTCGTGAGTGATGCCCGTGAGGAGTACTAGCCCTTTGGAGATGTGGCCGATAATTTCTCCGTCAACACATACTTGAGCTTGGCTCACACGCTGTAATAGAACTCTCATAAGGCATCCAATCCCAAATCAATACGTGGAGGATTTTGAGTGAGAGCACCTACGCTGATACGATGTACTCCTGTGTTGGCAATTTCTTCAAGTCGATCCAAGGTGATGCCACCACTGGCTTCTAGTAATACAGAAGATCCCATTTTTTTGATGCCAGCCACGCAGTCGCGGAGTTCTTCAACACTCATATTATCTAATAAAATAACAGTAGGAAAAGCTTTGGCCGTGGCCAGACAATCTTCACTACTTTCCACTTCAACGATAACGGGAACATTGGCTTGTTGAACAATCTCGGTGATCCATTGAGTGAGCTTGTCTCCTTTAGGGTTTCCTTGTCGGGCATGGTGATTGTCTTTAATCATAATGGCATCATCTAGAGCCATACGGTGATTATGCCCACCTCCACAGAGGACGGCATATTTTTCAAGGTATCTCCAGGCGGGGGTGGTTTTGCGAGTGTCCAAAATCTGACAGTTACTGTTGTTGAGGGTGTTGACCCAACGACCTGTTTCGCTGCTTATGGCGCATAGGTGCTGGAGAATGTTCAGCAAAATTCTTTCCACACTCAAAAGAGAAGAAGGTCCACGGTATTCTTGCAGCAGTTCTCCGGCGACAAAAGATTCGCCATTTTTTTTATGAAACAGTGTTTCTATGGGCAGTTGGGATTGAGAAAAAAGTTCGGATGCCACCTCGGCCCCACAAAAAATGCCTGCTTGCCGAGCCTTAAGTTGCCAATGTCCTTGAATAGGGGAGAACAGCTCTTCAGTAGCATCACCTCGACCCAGATCTTCGTCCAGAGCCAGTTGAATGAGGATGTGAAGTTGTTTTTTTCGACGAAGATCTTCAAGCATTAACGGCGTCCTTTTCGTTTTGATTTTTTTCTTTTGCGGTTGTGCACAGCAGAAACTTTTTTGCCATCGACAACCCAATCGGGGGCGATGTCTCGGATACGGTTTCTGAGACTAGCGGCTTTTTCAAAATCCATGTCACTGGCGGCGTTGAGCATTTCTTCTTCTAATTTATAAATTTGTTTTTCTTCTTGATCATAAGGGATAATACTCTCAACCAGACGGTTTTTACGTATTTCTTCTTCTAGAGTAATTTTTATTTTTTTAATAATACCCTGTGGTGTGATGTCATGTTCTTTGTTGTATTTTTTTTGAATGATTTGCCGACGGCTGGTTTCGTCCATGGCTTGTTTCATGGCAGCTGTGATTTTGTCGGCATATAAAATGACATGAGAGTTGATGTGGCGGGCACTACGTCCAATGATCTGAATCAAAGAGGTGGCAGAGCGTAAAAAACCTTCTTTGTCCGCATCCATAATGGCTACTAAGGAAACTTCAGGAAGATCTAAACCTTCTCGTAGCAGGTTGACACCTACCAACACATCCAAACTGCCTTCCCTAAGAGCGCGCAGTAATTCAATACGTTCTAAGGTTTCAATATCGGAGTGCAGGTACTGGACTTTAATATCTCTTTCAGAAAGGTATTCACTTAAGTTCTCAGCCATCCTTTTAGTGAGGGTTGTGATGAGTGTGCGTTCTTTTTTGGCGACACGTAGTTTAATTTCTTCTATAAGATTGATGATTTGGTTTTCACTGGGTCGTATTTCAATATCAGGATCCACCAATCCAGTCGGACGGATAATCTGTTCCACAAAATCGTTATTACAAACTTCTTTTTCGTGGGGGCCAGGAGTTGCGGAGACATAGAGTACCTGATGGCACTTGTCAGAAAATTCTTCAAAAGTCATGGGGCGATTGTCTAAGGCGGAAGGAAGCCGAAAGCCATGGTCTACCAAATTCTGTTTGCGACTGCGGTCCCCATGGGACATACCTCCGATTTGAGGTCCTGTCACATGACTTTCATCAATAATAATCAACCAGTCTTTGGGAAAATAATCCAAGAGAGTATAAGGTCTTGAACCAGCTGGCCTATTTTCAAAGTGTCGAGAATAGTTTTCCACACCCGAGCAGTACCCTATTTCTTGAATCATTTCAAGATCATACAACGTGCGAGCTTCCAAGCGACTGGCTTCAAGTAATTTTCCTTGGTATTTCATTTTTTTGACCTGCTCCACCATTTCGTTTTCAATATGTTTTAAAGCTTCTTTTTGCTTTTCTTCATTGACGATATAGTGTTTGGCGGGATAAATATTCCAGCTATCAAGTTCTCGTAGTGTTTCTCCACTGGTGGCATTTACGGCTCTTAGGCGATCAACTTCTTCCCCAAAAAATTCAACACGAATGGCGGCTTCTTCATCAGGGGGAAATATTTCTACGGTGTCTCCTCGTCGCCGAAAAGTGCCGCGTTCACAACTGATATCGTTGCGTGTAAACAGAATGTCTACCAAGCGGGAACATAGATTTTGTGGACCAATTTTTTCACCTTTTTTCAAAGTGAGAATGCCCTTCACAAAATTTTCGGGAGAGCCTAAACCATAAATACAGCTGACGGAAGAAACAACAATGGTGTCTGTATTAGAAATCAAAGAGGCCGTGGCAGCTAGGCGAAGTCGATCAATTTCTTCGTTGACAGAAGCGTCTTTTTCTATGTAAATGTCTTTTTGAGGAATATAGGCTTCAGGCTGGTAGTAGTCGTAGTAAGACACAAAATAATGTACGTTGTTTTCAGGGAAAAAATCTTTGAACTCTCCATACAGTTGTGCTGCCAGAGTTTTGTTGTGGCTAAGTATTAAAGTGGGCACTTGCATTTTTTCAATCAAGTTAGCCATGGTAAAGGTTTTACCGCTGCCTGTAACACCCATCAAGGTTTGGGCAGCTAAACCATCTTCCATAAAACCTTGTCTTAAACTTTCGATGGCTGTGATTTGATCACCCACGGGTTTGAAGTCGCTGATCACTTTAAAGGGTTTATTCATGGGGTACTAAAACCGGCTTTGAGAATGGCCTCTTTTACTTGGTCGAGTTTTTCTCCATCAAAACTGGCAATCCCTTTATTTAGATCGACTTGAACATTTGATATTCCTGGCACAGTTTCAATGGCCTGTACCACTGAGCTGCGGCAATGTTCGCAAGTCATACCTTTAACTTCAAGAAGGTTGGCATTGTCGGTTGCCTTACTTTTGAATCTGAATAAAAACTTTTTGGCGAAAAGAAATACAAGAAGTGCGGATAGAAAATAAGCAGAAATTGTGTGAATGATATTGTCATGGCTGTGCCCGACAGGACTTTTGACTAATTCAGGTAGTATCAATTGAATATGGTTGATCGTATAACCTGCGGCAACGCCTACTGTGAAAATACTAGAGAGATAGGTTAAAAATGATCGCGTCCCTATTTCTTTTTTAACTATAAGAGCCGTGGCCACATTTGTTGCAGGTCCTACAAGCAAAAAAACAAAAATAGCTCCAAGACTAAATCCTCCCTGATGATGGAATGCTAAGGCTAAAGGAATAGAAGCGGTGGCACATACGTAAAGAGGCAATCCTACAAAGGCGAGTATCACTATGCCCATAAAACCGCTGGCTATTTCTTTTGATATCAAATAATCTAGAGGAATAAGGGAAACTATAGCGGCTAATAATATGCCCACGGCAAGGGATGTGTAAATAGATTCTAAAATATTCCAGCCAGGTTTTAAAAAGCGGATGATAATAGATGATTGTTGATCTTCAACACTTGTTTCTTCTTTGATGGTGGAGGGATTTTGTTCATTACAGAACAGGGTCACACTCAATCCTGCTAGAATACCTGTAACGAGGGTGAAAAAAGTTCGTAGCACAGCAAACGGCCAACCCATCAAACCCCAGGTAGCCATGATTGAATCCACGCCACTTTGAGGAGTGGTGACTAAAAAACTGATAGTGGCCCCTTTGGAAGCACCGCGTCGTCTTAAGGCCAAGGCTGCAGGAACCACGCCACAACTGCAAAGGGGTAGGGGGATTCCCATCAAGGCTGCTACCCACACACTGGAACTTGTGTTGTGGCCCAGCCATTTTTTGATACGGTGCGCGGGGAAGACAAAATCAATCACACCTGCAATCAAAAAGCCAAACAACAGCCAGGGGGAAAGTTCAATAAGAATTTTCCACACTTCGCTTGCGTATGTTTCAAATGTGATTGTCATACGGGAAAGAGGAATTTAGTTGTGATGTTCTTGTAAAAATTCTTCAATAGTTCTAACCAATTCAGGACGGATATCAACAAAAGACATGCCCAACCGACGTTCGAATTGAGGGTGTTCACCAGGTGAAATATTGACAACCTTGGCGTTTAGATTTTGAGTGGGCACATCAAAAAAATCAAATTCCAGTTTAAATGTTTTTTCTTTAAGAATATCTTCATTAACCAGTAACAAGCGTTTGTCGTTGGAAAAAGCTTTCAAACCTTTAGAACTGACATCTAGTACCACCGCTTTGAAGGTCAACTGCGTGTCCTCGTCGATGAGTAACAAAGGAATGATAAAATTACGTCGTTGTTTATTTCGTTCCATTAGATCGATTATTCTACCTGAATTTACTCTTGATCGGGAGATGTATTAAAAATTTCTATGGGGATAGATTGTTGACAGCGCTTGCAAAGAACGGCAGAAACTCCCTCTAACCACCTTTTTTCTGGAAGAGGATTAGGGAATGTGCAATGGGGGCAGAAGTATTTGGGTCCTTCTTGGGCGAAGGCGTTGCCAAGATGACAGTCCTGATCCATTATTGTTTTAAAAGGCGGAGCTGCTGGTAGACTTTTTGACTCCAACGGAGATCATCTGCTTGTTCTCCATTTTTGAAAACCAAGTCCTCAATACGTTGGCGGATGGTTGTGTACATTCTCTTTCGCTCATCTTTGTTTTTTAGCTTGTAAGCTTCTTCAATGGTCGCTTCAATTTCTAGCCGGGCATCATAACGTGCTTTATTTGCGATATTAATTTTTCTTTGTTCGGCATTGCGGAGTCTTATTTCTTCATTGTGTTTTATTATGGCTGCAATTTCTTCGGGTGTTTGTCTATGGTGCGCTTCAGGGGTGTCGGTTTCTGTGGAGGGGAGAGTTGTCGTTGTGTGGGGTTCTAGTTGGTTTTTGGGATCATCTGTATTTACGGGTTGTAGTTTAGGTTTGGTTGCTGATGGGTCTTTTTCCCAAATGCTAGGATCGTAGCCCCCTCGAACGATTTTTTTTCTATTGAATTTGTTTAGGGCATGGTCTACCTTTTCTTCCAGCCCAAATTTTTCACTGTAACAAGCGAGGGAAAAAAAAACAAAAGCGAATATATTTACGAACATTTTCATGCCTTATTTTAGCAGATCTTTGCGCCTGTCCACACTACGTTGATATGCCATAGTTTCGCGCCATTCCTTAATTTTTTGGTGATTTCCTGTTAATAACACCTCAGGAACGTGATTTTCTCTAAAATTTTCAGGTCGGGTGTAGTGGGGACAATCCAAAAGTCCTTTTCTACCCGGAGAAAAACTATCTTCAAACGCTGAAAATTCGTGCCCCAGCACGCCTGGAATTAGGCGTGTGATGGATTCTATCATCACCATGGCGGGGGCTTCGCCACCCATACTGACATAATCTCCTAGTGAAATATCTTCAAAACTGCCCATGTCCAGGGCTCTCTGATCGACACCTTCATAACGGCTGCACAAAAAAATGAGATGGGTTGCTTCGCTTGATTGTTGGGCTAGGGTTTGTGTCCAGGGTTGTCCTGAAGGAGAGAGATGAATTTTTTTAGCATTTTGCCATTGATCTATGCTTTCTAAGGCATTGATCACCACCTCAGGTTTAAAAAGCATGCCAGGGCCACCACCAAAGGGACGATCATCAATACGCCCATCCTTACGACCTGAAAACTTTTTAAGATCTACAAGGTTGATATGAAGTTTATCTTTTTCTCTAGCGTTGCGAATAATCGAGGCCTTTAGCCAACTATCGAAAAGTTCAGGGAAGATGGTCAAGATGTCTATTCTCATGAGGTTATTATATCTTCATGGTTAGATCATCCCATACAAATATTCTTAATTCTCAATTTCCTCTGTTGTAGGGGCGCACCGACGAGGTTGTTTTTTGTATTTTTTTCTGGATAAAAAAATAGCGTCGCCTTATAAAAAGGTGACGCCATTTAAAGTGTTGTGATAAGTTTGCTTCAAACAACGCTGACACTTACAGCGCAAGGACCCTTGCGGCCTTCACCGATTTCGAATTCCACTGCATCACCTTCATTGGGAACTTGACCATTTAGTTCTGACGTATGGACAAACAAATCATCCCCACCATCGCGCTCAATGAAACCAAAACCTTTTGTTGGGTTAAACCACTTTATTTTACCTTGCATATTTTTTCCTTTTCAAAAACTGAAAGATAATTATCATCTAATTGGATTTGCTTGCACACAGAAAAATAGAGAATAATCAAAATTTTACAAAAAGATCAAATCAATAAAAACAGAGATAATTGAGAAAAGGCTAATTTTGAGGAAAATTATAAATCGGTCTTTTTTATTCTTTTTTCTTAAAACGGGAAAAGCGAAGACTGCCTATTTTATAACAGACAACTTCAACTTTCACATCTTTTTTTACTTCAGTGATCCCTGTTTGGGCATAGCCTTCTTCGTCGAAAAGAGGTTCCAATTTATCTATTTCGGTGCAGACAATGTCTAGAGATTCTCGTTTGATTGATTCCAAAATAGCGACAAGCATATCTATGGTGATGGTTTCGATGGGAGGTGTTTTGAGGAAATCTTCTGTTTTACCGGTATCGTCGACAGTTGACCAAATGTCCCCTTTCACAAGGGAACCTTGTGTGACATATTTTTTTACTAAATCCTTCATGTTGGTTTTGCTGTTGCTGCGTTCTCTTATTTTTTTGGCTTTCCTTAAAAATTCGGGTGTGGCTAAGGCCGTAAGGTTTTCACTGACAGTGGAATAACGGTCCCTTAAGTCTTGAAGTTCTTGAACCTGTGATGAGTTAAAAAAATTCCAAATACCAACGATGATGATAAGGATGGATAATAAGATCAAGACAAATTTCACATCGTCCATATTCTTTTTGAGCCGTTCTCCGTGACTTAAGGGTTCAGCAGTCATCAGGCATTCGCTTTCTTGTAGCCAATAGTGAGATTGAAGTAGATACGATTATCTGGTTCTTTTTTAGGAGTGGGAATTTTATGTAGTTTAAATAGTTCACTTTTCTTTAACCGTTGTTTGAACTCAAACTCAAACTTATCCATATTCTGTTCGTCAGAAAATGAGCCCTTGAGGTTGATGTTGTTGTGGTTGATAGATAAAGTTTTTAATCTGAAATCAGGAAACCCTTTCATATGCACAAGAAAAGCTTTAAAGGTTTCAAGGACATAGGGTTTTTCTTTAATGGTTCCAACAGAAGTTACTTTACTATATAGGATGTCTTCCAGCCATTCGGGATTATCTGTTCTCATACTATCGTCAGGTAAAATACCTTCGTTAACTAATATGGTGATAATTTCTTGAGTACTTTTTTCAGCGATCTGATTTTTTATGTCGTCGGTGGCTAACAAAGAAATAGCTTGTTCAATTTGCCAGATTTCTTGTTTGTTGTTTTGACGCTCCAAATGCTGTTTGGTTAAATTGTTACGATAACCTTCCCAAGAAAGCCAGGAAAGGACAATGATCAATGTGAGGATCAGGGGGATTTTAACTTGCAGAAGAATAGGAGTTTTTAAAAATTCTTCACGGCGAAAATTAATAGAAAGCATTGCCTTTTTACTTGACATTATCGCCAAACCTACCGCTTGAGCGTAAAGAGCAAGATTTTTATCATCAACACATGTGTCAAAAGCTTTTTCTACGGGCATGATTTGTGTGGGGCAGTTAAAGGTTTGTTGAATGCTTTGAACAATGTTGGGAACACCACTGATGCCGCCGCAAAGATAAATGACAGAAAAAGAGTCATCCAATTGCCCTGACCATAGAGTTCGTTTGATTTCCTTGAACAGGCGAGCAATTTTTTTACTATCAAATACCTCATCGGTTTCAGTGTCATAGGCTGTAGAGATGCCTCGATAAAACATTAATTTATCTGCGTTGCCGACAATCACATCAGCGGTGGAAACACCAATATCAAGAACAAGAAAATTATTTTCTTTATTTAGGGGGGTGTCATCTACCACAACATAATCTTCATCTAAATCATTTTGATCTGAATCTGTTTCGGTTGTTTTCTTTTGGCTGCTGTTTCCCTTTTCAGTTGGAGGGACAGTAGTCTCTGATGAATGGATACGTGCTGCTAGATTGTAAAGGGCTAACTTAGAACAGGTTAGTCCATCAAGATCCACGTGGCTGTGATGGTACATCTCTAAGGTATCGGCAATGGCTTCACGCCTACCAGCGATAATGATCAAGGCACTATCGTGTTCACTTTTTTCAACGATCTTGTAGTCCAATAGATAATTATTGATGTCGTCAGAAATGACTTCTTCGCAGCTGAATTTGATGGTTTGTTTTATTTGATCGTCGTTGGTGAAGGGAACGGTCATATTGCGTAAAACACAATCGTTGATGGGAATGCCAGCCCATACCTGAGATTTGGGAAATTGTTTGTCTGAAAAAATAGATTGAACAGCGGTATAATTTTCAGGGTGGTCCCCTAAAATATTTTCTTTAACAGCTAGTAAATTAAGTTGAGAGCCTTGAACTTCTACACTCGCGGCTCTAACCGCATATTTACTTACATCCAGTCCAACTACATTGTCCACGGTGTTCCTTTAAATAAAAACGCTATGAAGTATCTGCCACTTCATAGCGTGATATTAGACCAAAGAATAAGTCATCAACCTGTCATCAGGCTGACACATCACTTAGTAAATTCTTCAAAAACCTCCATAAAATCTTCAGAAAGAAGCTTTAAAGTACCTGTTGCTTCTTTGAGAGGGACAGAGGTGATGCTGTTGCCTTGGAGGGCGGACATTTGGCCAAAATGACCATCCAGAACTAATTGGGCAGTTTTTAACCCATAACGTGTACCTAAAACTCGGTCAAAGGCGGAAGGATGGCCTCCTCTTTGGATGTGTCCGAGAATTTGTTCTCGTACTTCGAAGCCTGTTTTTTCTTCAATTATTTTAGCTAGGCGTTTGCCGATGCCTCCGAGCTTGGCATGGCCAAAGGCATCAACGGATTGATCTTGAGTGACAGCTCCTTCATCATTGCTGAAACTAGCGCCTTCACTGACTACAACAAGGTTGAACTCTTTGCCCCGTTTTCTATTTTTGAGGAGGGTGGCACAGACTTCGTCAATGTCAAAAGGTTTTTCAGGGACCAAAACCACATCGGCACCTGAGGCGATACCGACAAAAGCGGTGATCCATCCGGCTGTACGCCCCATGCATTCCACAACGGCCACACGGCGATGAGAGCGGGTGGTGGTGATTAGGCGGTCAATGCAATCTAGTGCTGCATTAACTGAAGTGTCAAAACCAAAGGTGAAGTCGGTGGCGTTCAAATCGTTGTCTATGGTTTTAGGGCAACCCACGACATTCAAACCTTCATTTTCATAGAGTTTGGTGGCCACACCAAGGGTATCGTCTCCACCTACAGCAATTAATGCTTCTAATCCAATATCTTCCCAGACTTTTTTGAGCTGAGGTAGATCCTTGGCTTCATCCTTATAGGGATTAGTTCTAGAAGATCCTAGAATAGTTCCACCTTGGTCTAGAATGTTGTCTGTATTGTTCCAGTTGAGTTCAATATAATTTCCCGTGAGGATGCCACGCCAGCCTTCTAAAAATCCAAGGACTTGATAGCCATTATTGGATAGCTTGCGTGTGACAGCACGTATCACAGGGTTGAGGCCGGGACAATCGCCGCCGCCGGTTAAAATGCCAACTTTTTTCATGGGGGGTTCTCCTGTTTGTTTGTTTGTTTTTATTCGGGATCTTTTTCTATTGCATTGAGGTTGGGATAAAGGGGTTGTTGTACTGAAAGAGGAGTTGTGATGGCCGGTGAAGGAGAGCTAACATTAACTCCCATAGGCGTACCAGTGGCCTTGAGTTTGTTGATCACCACTTCATAGCTAACAGGCTGTTGGATGGGGAATATTTTTTCAAAATGATTTTTGAGATGTGCGATAATTTTTTCGTCTAAGTGGTGAAGATTTTCAGATTCCAATAAAGTGACCTTGGCGGTAACGGAGATAGAACGGCCTTGAGGACTCACGATTACTTTACTGTCTTTGATTTGAGGATCTCCTTTAAGAGAGCGCCGCAAGCTATCTTCAATGGCCAACAAAGTAATGCTGACTTTTCCACCAGGCACATCTAAGGTGATACGGTTCGAACGTTTTTTGGAAAATAGCACCATCATGGGCCAAGTAAATAAATTTAAGGCAAAAAGAGCAAAAGCTATTTGATGGGCTAATTTGTTATCCATTAATTCTTCGCCACTCATTTTTGCATACCAGCCTATTTTCATTTTTGCTTTTTGAATACCACTCTTATCTTGCATTAGTTCGTGTAGATTATTGGTGTCTCCAATGTAAGTTTTTCCCAATAAAAACAAAAGAATGAGACAAAATAGGGCAATTGAATTGAGAAAGTGAATCAGTTTCATAATATTCTCCCTTACTTCAGTTTATTATCTCGGTTGACGGGGGTAAATGCTCTTTCAACAAAACCAGTATCAATTTCACCATCATGAAAACGTCGGTGAGCCATGATGCGTTGGTGTAGAGGAATGGTTGTTTTGATGCCTTCAATCACGTATTCGTCTAAAGCGCGTCTCATGGTTTTGATGGCTTCTTCACGAGTAGGTCGATGCACAATAAGCTTTGAAACTAGAGAGTCGTAATTAGGTGACACGGTATATCCCCCATACACATGAGAATCAATGCGAATACCTCGCCCGCTTGGAGGGGAGTAAAGGGAAATTGTTCCAGGTGAAGGAGTGAAGTTTTTGTTGGGGTCTTCGGCATTGATACGGCATTCGATGGCGTGGCCTGTGATCTTGATATCTTCTTGGCTGAAGGGCAACTTTTCACCTTGAGCTACAGCGATTTGTGCTTCAATCAGGTCAATGCCTGTGATCATTTCGGTGACAGTGTGTTCTACTTGAATGCGGGTATTGACTTCCAAAAAATAAAAGTTTTTATGGTTGTCCACTAAAAATTCGGCAGTGCCTACTGAATAATAATCGGCGGCTTCCGCCAGACGTAAGGTGGCTTCTCCCATCGCTTTAAGCATCGAGTCGTCGGTGAATGAAGAAGGGGCTTCTTCTACTAGTTTTTGATGCCGACGTTGTAGGGTGCAATCCCTGTCGCCTAGATAAACCGCGTTACCATGCATGTCACGGATAAATTGAATTTCAATATGCCGTGGATTTTCGAGAAATTTTTCCACAAAAATACCGGGATTACCAAAACTTTTTTCAGCTTCCACTCGGGCCGCACGTACACCTTGTACTAAGGTGATTTCATTGTGAGCCACACGCATACCTCGTCCACCACCACCTGCGGTGGCCTTGATGATAACGGGATAGCCAATTTTTTCCGCGACAACAATGGCCTCTTTTTCATCTTCGATCAAGCCATCACTGCCTCCCAATAGGGGAACATTGGCTTGTCTAGCTAATGTTCTTGAAGAATCTTTGTCGCCTAAAAGTGCCATAGATTTAGATGAGGGGCCCACAAAATTAATGGCACAATCCTGGCAAACTTCAGAGAAGTGGGCATTTTCAGCGAGAAAGCCATAACCTGGGTGAATAGCATCCACATCTGCTAACTCAGCCGCTGCAATAATACGATTGATAGACAGATAAGATTCGCTGGCTTGGGTGGGTCCAATGCAGATGGCTGTGGTGGCGTGCCTTAAATATATAGCGTCTCGATCGGCTTCTGAATAAACGCAGACGGTTTCGATATCTAATTCCTTACAGGCCCTCATGATTCTTAGGGCAATTTCTCCACGGTTAGCAATGAGTAGTCGTGATATTTTTTTCATTGTTGATCACACCACTCTAAACAAGGGTTGGCCATATTCCACTGGGTCGCCATTGTTGACAAAAATTTCAACAATTTTTCCAGAGATTTCGCCTTTGATTTCGTTCATCACCTTCATAGCTTCAATGATACAAACCACACTTTCTTCGTCAATTGTATCACCAACTTTAACGTAAGGAGGAAGCTCAGGAGAAGGAGCTGTGTAAAATGTTCCTGGCATAGGAGATGTGATGGTTTCACCTTCATCTTCGGCAAGGGCATCATCTGAGCTGCTGGGTTGTGGAGCAGCAGTAGGTAAAACGTTTTGGGCAATAGGGCTCACTGTTGTGGTCACACCACTATGACTGGAGTATTTTGAGAATTTGATTTTAATACCTTCTTCTTCGAGCTCCATTTCGGCTAGCCCGTTTTCATTCATCAATTGAAGAAGAGTCTTTATTTTTCTTAGATCCATAGGGATATCTCCTGCTTTTTAGTGAGCTACGTGTTTGGTCCAGGTTTCACGTACGGCAGATACTTTGATTTCTCCGGGGTAGGTGAGTTCCTGTTGTATATCAGCGGCGACCTTATCGCTGATTTCCTGAAGTTGGTTGTCGTCGATTTTTTTCGGATCAACGTTGATTTGGATGTCACGGCCCGCTTGAGTGATAGAGACGTTCAGTACCCCTTTAGGTCGTAGGGCAATGCTCTCTAAACTTTGGACACGTTCCACATAATTATCTATCCCTTCTCTTCGGGCTCCTGGCCGGCCACCACTCATCGCATCAGCACTTTTGGCAATGGCGGTAAAGAGATGTAGAGGGTTATATGGTCCATGGTGTTTGGCGGCGGCATGAGCGACTTCAGGAAGTTCTTCGATGTTAACCAAAAATTCACCACCGAGTTCAGGGTGGCTTCCTTCTTGAGTCACATCAATAGCTTTGCCTACATCGTGGAAAAAACTGCTACGGCGCCCAAGTTTTCCATTCAAACCCAATTCAGAAGCCATCAAGCCTCCCAGGTAGGCCGATTCCAAAACATGATCAAGCACATTTTGTCCATAACTGGTACGAAAGCGTAAACGGCCTTGAGTGCGTACAACTTCAATATTAACATTTTCAATTCTCAAACGTCTCAATAAATCTCCACAACCCCGTGTCATTTCTCGTTCCAAACGATTGGTGATATGTTCAATGGCTTCTTCTATGTAACCTTCTTTATCTTGCCAGTTTTGAAAGAGGCGGTTAAGTAATCTCAAACAAATTTCTCTCGCGACGCCATCATAGGCGCTTACTTTGAGTTCGCTACGTTCCTCATTGAAAATGAGTTCTACTTGAGTGAGATCTTGAATCTTGGTGATGAAACTCGAATCTTCAGCAAGGGCTTTTTTAATGTGTTCTTTGTCAGGAATGTTTATTTTATTCTCCTGAGGTGTGACAGTAGGTTTGAGTTGCATTCGGCAAACAAGCGTGTCAACAAGTTCAGAGGCCACTTGATTGTTTAAGTGTTCTAGGTCTTCAACGCGATGTTGTACCCATACTTGCCTCTCATGGCGGACTTGTTTTTCAAGGTCGCTGAGTAGGGTTTGAGTGATTTCAGCTTCTTCAACGTCAAGCTTTTCAACGAGTTGAGATTTTTGTTCGTCATAGGTTCTAAAAAGAGCGGAACGCAAACCCTTTACGCGGCGTAGGGATTTTTGATTTTCTCTTTTTCGGTAATTGATTTTTTTAAAGTTGCTGTTGATGAGGTTTTCATTTTTTTGAATGTCGTTGAGTTTTTGGTTGAGGCGGTGAGAACGTTTGGCTTGTTGCTGTCTTCGTTTTTCTAAATTATCATCTTCACGTTCTGTTGTGGCGTTTTCTCTTTCCAACGCTTCATCAACGACAGCGTCAAATTCTTGCTGCATTGTTTTATTTGCGTCGTCGATTTCTCTATTTTTCTCTGCTGTTAGGCGCTTCAGTTCATTTATTTTTTTTATTTTCAAAAAGACAAAAGTCAAAACAATTCCTGCGCAGGCACCGACAATTATTACACTAGGATTCATGAGTTTGCCCCTGACGGCCTTAAGCCTTTAACATCTAATTCTATTTTGGGGCGTCCGGACCAGTTGTTGATTTTGGGCTCAAACACCAGATCCCAATCGCTAGATTTGCTCATGGGTTGGTAGAGGTCTGCTGAGTTGAAGGCTATAGAGCGAAAACAGGATTGGGGCCCTACAGAATTAAAACTCAGATGATTACCATCTCGTCCCATACGTCGGATATCTGTAACATTCACGTTCTTGACCGCTAATAAAGGGCGCGGGTTATCCATGCCAAAAGGGGCCATTTGGTTGAGCTCGTTGAGCAAGGAATTGCTGAGTTGATTTAAACCATTGATCCACGTATCGATCTTCAAGGTTGGTTGAGGAAGTTCGGGGAAGGTTTGGTTGGCGATCAACGAAATACGCTTTTTGAAAGAAGCGATTTTATCTTCTCTAATACTAAATCCCGCAGCCATCGCATGGCCACCAAAATTAAGAAGATCATCTTGAACTTTACTGAGGGCTTCTTGGATATGGAAGGGAAACACGCTACGGCAAGAGCCTTTGCCTTCGCCATTATTATTGAAAGTGATCACCACAACAGGAAGGTAATATTTTTCAACCAGTCGGGAGGCCACAATGCCAATGACACCCGGATGCCAGTTTTCACCAGCCACTACCAAAATGCGTTCTTCTCCGATGTAAACATCTTCAACAATTTTCAAAGCTTCTTTGGCCTGTTCTTTTTCAATTTTACGTCGCTGGACATTGCTGTTGTCCAAGTTGGTTGCCATGTCGAAGGCCTCACTGACATTTTCTGTGGTCATTAGTCTCACGCCAATATCGGCGCTGTCTAAGCGTCCAGCGGCATTGATGCGGGGGGCCAGTTTGAAGGCCACATCACTGGCAACGACTTGATCGTGAATGCCAGAAATATCTTTGAGGGCTTTGATTCCAGGCCATTCACATTGGCTGAGCTGATTGAGGCCGTAACCTGCCAATATGCGGTTTTCTCCCTGAAGGGGAACCAAATCAGCCACTGTTCCCAAAGCCACTAAAGAGAGGCTGTGCAATAACCAAAGTTTGAGCTGGGGATGTAAAGGTTTGCTGCCTGCCATGGTTTTGGCAATGGCATAACTAAGTTTGAAGGCCACACCAACGCCGGCTAGTTTTTTGTCTGGATAGTTGCAATCTTGTCTTTTGGGATTCACGACAGCCATGGCATCAGGAAGAATTTTATCTTGTTCATGGTGATCGGTGATAATTAGATCCACATTTATTTCTTTGGCGTAGCGTGCTTGTTCGATGGCGGCAATACCATTATCTACAGTGACAATCACTTGGGCATGCTCCTGTTCTTTGAGCATTTTTAGGCCTTTGTTGTTGAGGCCGTAACCATCTTTTAATCGATTGGGGATGTAATAGCTGACATTGGCATTGAGCTCTCTAAAAAAACGCAGTAACAGAGAAACGCTGGTCGCCCCATCGGCATCATAATCTCCCCAGATCACTATTTTTTCCTTTTGACGCATGGCTTTTGTTAGTCGTTTGGCGGCCTTATCCATGTCTTTCATTAAAAAAGGATCATGTAAATCTTCCAATTTAGGATTCCAGTAACTGATCAGGTCTTCAGAACTTTTTATTTGACGGTGGCATAAGATATCAGCAGCTACCTGCGAGATCCCTAGAAGGTTCATGCATTCTTTGACGTCTAGTCCGTTGGCTTGGCGGTTGGTCCATTGATTTTTTTTTAAGCTAATCATTGTTGAGACCTTCCATCACAAAAAAACCAGGAAGGAAACGTCGCGCTTGACGAAGAACCTCTTTGTTGTCTAAAGGGTCTTGTTTGCACAGGTTGACCCAGTCAATCATTTTGACAACACCAGGATGTTCGGTGGTGAGTATGACGCCGCGGCCCAAATGATCTTTGAGCCAATTCACCAGATCTTGACGGGTGGAATGAGGAGAAAGAATGCGGCTGACTTGTCCTCCCCAAACGAGAGAAGGGTCATAGGCATTGGCAATGTTTTCATTACCGCAGCGGCGATGTTGAAAAATACTGTCACCTAAATAAGGAGCGTGATTGGATAATTTGGGCACCTTACCCGAGGCGGTGACCAAATTTTCTAGATCACGAATCAAGGCCAAATTAATACGAGGAGAATCAGCACGTATAGCGAGAAGTTCGGCTAAAGCAGATTCCATGGAAGAGAGGCCTGCTCGTTGCCCTCGTCCACCTAACGTTACTCCTGCGACTCCTGCGCCGTACAGCCAAGCCGATTGCACCACGGCGGCTGCCATGGCGGTATCGTTAGCGGCTTCAACACTAAGCCATTCACCTGGATAACCACATTTGTTAATTAAAGTATGTAATAAATGGGGTAACCCTCTTGGGAAACCTGCATTAGGATGGGGAGACCATAAACCCAGTGAATCCACCAATCGCACCCTCACAGGGAGATGTCGTTCATTGGATATTTTTAAAAATGATTGAAATAGGGGGAGTAGGTAAGAATCTATAGAGGCACGACTGACATCTAATAGTCGGACTACAGGCATTTTTCCCGCATCAGAACATTTTTGGATAAATGTTTTGATGGCTTTAGCTTCATCTTCCCGGCTGGAATGAGAGAAGGATTGCAAAGTGAAATCTGACCCTGCGAAGTCACTAACAAGCGTTTCAGTTGGCAATTTATCTAATTTAGCGCCGGCATCAACACGCGCGATTAATTCAGGAAACTGGTAATTTTTTTCCGTCAAACGGAGTAGTAAATTTTCTTCTCCAGGAACTTCAAGAAAGCGAATAACACCTCTGGAGCCTGATAACTTCCTGAGAAGATCGTAATAGTAAACAATTTCTTCTTCATCTAATTGTTTCCACAAATTCCCTTCAGTGAGTGAAAGGTCTAGAATCAAAGCATCTTTGCTGGGATTAAGGGGAACAGATTCTCTGTGCAAATTCAAACGGGGAACAGAGTCGTGAGGTAACATAGTCTCATGTAGCTCTGGGTGAACCCAGTTCTTTATTTTAAAGTCACCACTAAATGTGGGAAACTCGCTCTTATCTTCGTAGATCTTCATGGAACATCCATTATCTCAGAAATCATTTAAAAGGCTATATAATAGTCAAAACAATGGTTTATTTTTATGAATAATTTGATCAAAAAGGTATTTTTATGTCCAAAATAATAGATTCTTTGTAATTTCCAGCTAAATTTGTTTTTCGGGCCAACCAATCTTCTCTGCTGACTTGATTGTGTTTGTGGGCAAAGTTAATAGCGCCGTAGATATTACCACTGTAAAAGCCAAGGGCAAGTAGACCTAAACCGGTTCCTAATATTTCCTGATCTTCATCAAAAGCTTCAATAGTTGAGGCGATTAAGAGGGCGTTGACAAAAAAAGCTCCTAGAGCGGCACTATTATTGCCTGTGTAGTATTGTCCGGCTCCGGGAATTAAAGCACTTAGAGTTCCCGCAAGTAGTGGTGATTTTTCCTTGTAGTGGTAGTTCTTAACATTCGTGGCATTTTGATTTTGGCCTGCTTGTGTGAAATAGATTTCAGCTTCTTGCTGTTGGCCTGAAGAGAAGGCTGTCCACGCTTTCAATTGCAGAGTGTTGTTATTGTTGTTTGTGATACCCTGAACTAAATCGTAGGCTTTTTTATTGTGACCCAAGTTCCATAGGGCAAGTGCGTGAACAGCTTTAAGGGCATCTTGTTCATTGAGTTGGTATCCTTTTAATGAACGTGCCTGGGCACAGGTTTGTTCAAGGGCCAGCCATTTTTTACCAGCGAAATAAGAGCGTGCCAAACCTAAGTAACATTTTCGTTGAGTGGGAAGGTCAGGGGAGAGAAACATCTGCCTTTTGTATTCCGTTATGGCTCTGTAATAATCGTTTTGCGTTTCTAGGTGACGGGCAAAAGACAAACGCTGTGTCAGGCGTTCACTTTCTATTGCTTTATCTTCGAGTAAAGGAAGGATGGTATTACTGCCTCCTAGTGGAGCCAAGATTAACATAAAGAACAAGATGAGATACTTTTTCATTATCAATCTTTCCACCAGAAGGAGTTGTCATCAAGACTGTCATTAAAATATAAGGGTTGTCTCAGCTTTCTTGCAGCCCAAAGCCAATCATCAATTCGGGGTCCAATTTGCCAATCCCTTATAGGTGTAGGGTGATAGTGTCGTACTCTCAACCAGTTTACCTTGTCCACTTCGTGCATCAATCGATCTGCTGTCATCATCAAGCCCCAAAAATAGCCGTGATGGTGAAAGCATTGTGCGGCATAGCCACTGCATGTGGGTGAAAGGCTACAACGGGGGCCATCAAATGAAGAAATATAGCGCTGGTACAAGATTAAAACGGCATTAGAAGTCTTTTTTCGATCAAAAGAGGTTTTTTTTGCATGATTTTGATGAATAATAGGGGAATTGGGTGTCACGCTCCAAGGTTCTTCAGCTAAGGTGGGGCTGAGAAGAAAGAGGAAAAACAGGGCCAAAGTAAGCGATTTAGACATTTTCTTCTCCATTTTCTACGCCATTTTAACAGAATCACAAAGTTTATCTTTGATACGTTTTATAAAGTAAAATAAAGGTAAAAATTTTGTTTTATAACGTATTTCAGGCATATTTATTGACAGATAGCCGCGTTTGAACGAGCATGTGCTATCTGTAATTTGTTCATGAAGGGTATTATTATGACGAGAGAAGCTGTAGAGAAGCCACCACTTCAGTGGGTTAATTTTCTTTTCTTGACGATAAGCCCTCTTGTTGCTGTAATCGGCTCTATCTGGTACGGCCTAAATTATGGTTTTCAGCCTATGGAATGGGTGTTCTTTGTGTTGTTTATGTGGTTCACAGGGATTTCTATCACAGGTGGCTACCACCGCCTTTGGTCACATAAAACGCATAAAGCTCATTTTGTTGTGCGCTTGTTTTATGCCTTCTTTGGAGCATGTAGTGTGCAAAACTCTGTTTTTCACTGGGCTTCAGATCATCGCAATCATCATAAGTATGTGGATGACTGGGACAAAGATCCCTATTCAGCCAAGAGAGGTTTTTTCTTTTCGCATATAGGTTGGATTTATCGTAAATACAGTGCAGGTACCGATGACTTTTCTAATATCAAAGATCTTCTGAAAGATCCTATCTTGAGATTTCAAGATAAGTACTATGTGCCTCTGGCCATTTTTTCGAATGTGGCGTTACCTTTGGGAATAGGTTATATCGTTCCGGGTTGTGACCCAATTGGGATGCTTCTTTTGTCGGGCTTTGTGCGCTTGGTGCTGAACCACCACTTTACTTTCTTCATAAATTCCTTAGCTCATATATGGGGAACACAGCCTTACTCAGATAAAGACACGTCACGGGATAACCCAATATTGTCGCTTGTAACCTATGGTGAGGGTTATCATAATTTTCATCATCGTTTTCAAAGCGATTATCGTAATGGGCTCAATTGGTATGATTTTGATCCTTCTAAGTGGACGATTTTTCTTCTATCAAAAATAGGTTTGGCATCTGGTTTGAAAAGAACTTCCAAGCATAAAATTGAAGTGGCGATTGCCGACATGCAGTTTGAAAAGGCACTTTCTAAAATTGATAATGAACATCACAGCTTTGAGGAAATCACCACTCAGCTCAAAGAGAAATACAATGAATATATCACCATACTTGAAGCGCATTATGCGAGTAAAAAAGAATGGCTTATTGCTAAAAAAGAGGATTGCCTTAGCTCGGTGGAAATCTCTGCTTTACGTGAACGTTATCTTGAACTCAAAGAAAATTTTAGAATTGAACGCCTCAATTGGAACCAATTAGTGGCCACTGCAGCGTAGTTTTTCCATTATCACTGTAATACGGGGATAATTTTCAATAATACAAATTAATACGAGAATTCAATCTTGAATTTTACACTTGTATGCCACCCCACTCAAAGTCGTTTCAATAGCAAATGACCGCTCCTTAGCAACACATTGATTCAATTTCTTTAGGGATGTTGGCAAGTACATATTTATACAAAAATTAATCTTGCTGAAATATGGGATATTACCGAAAAATGGAGCATTTTTAGAAATATGTTATTATTTTAAAAATTTTTATATTTTTTTACTTGGAATTTCTTCATATTGGGATCAGGACTATTAGATATGAATTCAGAAACGATTGTTAAAGCTCATCTTGTTGATCATTTGCCTAAACTTAGACGGATTGTTAGCAGGATTGCCAAAGACCAAGGTGTAGTCGATGACTTCACTCAGGAATGTTGTGTGCGTATTATCAGCAAAGAAAAATTATGGAGTGGAGACAAAAACACTCTCTCACAATGGATGAATACAATTACAAGAAATTTATTAAAAAAAGAATTACCTAAACAGAAAAAAGAACAATTACAAAAACAAGAATTAATAGAAGAATCTATTTCACCAACCAAAGACAATAAATTTTCAGAAGAGCAGATTAAGTGGGTATTGAGTCAGTTCGCTCAATTAACAGAGAAACAAAAACAAATACTAGGCATGAAATACTACAAAGGAATGACAATGATTAGCATAGGAAAAGAATTGGGTATCACAAATCAAGCCGTTTCACAAAACATCGCAAAAGCTATATCAAAACTTCGAGGGAAGGCGCGTGCACAGGGATTACTAAATCTACTGTTACCTTGGAGGTGGAATTATAGAATGATTTCAGATATTGTCGTATTAAATAGAACCACGGAGGTTGTTTCCATATTGTTGATACTTGGCGGTATTGGATTAGGTAGTCATATGATGTTGTCAAAAAATAATGCCAATGTATTAGTCTCTGAGAAGGCAAAAAAAACGACTGATAAGAAAAAAGAAATCACAGTCAAGGAGCTTTTGAATGAATTGTATCAAGATAATAAAATTGCAAATGAACTAATCAAAAAAGAGCTGGTTAAGAAGGGAAATGTGGCAATTCCAGGTATCGAAAAATCTATTTCTGAGATTTATAAATACCAACACAAACTGTTAGATGTTTTGGAGGTGCTTTATAGAAATAAAGAAATAACAAACAATTCAAAATCAGCTATAGAAAAAATGGCCAAATTAAATTTAAAAATCAATGAACGATCCAATACAATACTCAAAACCATTTCAGAGACACAAAGACAAAAAGAAATTGAAAAGGAGGAGGCGCAAAACGAAGAGAAGTATGAAATCGCAAAAAAATGGCTCGAAAATTTAGATCAAGCAAGATTTGATGAGTGGTATAATTATGGAGAGTTATCCTTAGAAGGCTTAAATGTTTCAGACTCAGATATAAACCATTTAAAATTATTATCCATGAGGTCTTTGAATTTAAAGGGGACAAAGATAACAAACAAAGGATTAAATCAACTGGCAAACGATTGGCTTGAAATAGGTGGCGGGCCAACTAAGCTGGAATTGGGTAACGGAAAAATCACATATGTTGGCCTTAAACATTTGGCAGGTTTATCATTAACACATTTGGAACTTGGCGAAAATTTTACGGATCAAGGATTGCAATATCTAAATTGGCACAACTTAAGTTCGTTGAGTTTACGAAATTCAAAAGTTACAGATAAAGGACTGCGATATCTAAAAGATTGGAACAACTTAAGTTCGTTGAATTTACACAATATACAAATAACAGATAAGGGATTACAACATTTGAAAGATTTGCACATAACTGAATTGGATTTAGGGAATACAAAGGTAACAGATAAAGGAGTGAAATATTTAAAAGGTATGCCTTTAGAATCTTTAAACCTAGAGTCGACACTTATAAGTGATAACGGAATCGAAGCTCTAAATAATATGGCCACACTAATGACTTTATCATTAAGTTATACAAATATTACAGATAGGGGACTAAACAAATTGAATTTAGCGAATATCGTTTCTTTGGATCTTACAGCCACAGAAATAACAGACGATGGCCTGAAGAACTTAAAAAACCTTAAAAATCTAAGTCTTTTGGATTTGACATCTACTAATGTTACAGAATTGGGTAAAAAGAAAATCATGAAAGAATTATCACAACTATTACAAATCGGCGAGATTGTGAGGTAGGTCCTTTATTCCGGTAATGTCAGATAATTTGTGTAAATGGACATAGCAGGTCTATACCCACAAGCATTGAGTTTTCCCATTAGAAAAATCAGTCAACTTGTGTAATATACACAAGTTGACTGACTTATATTTTAGCAATGTCAGAATAGCATAAACGAAAAAAGGCAAATAACCGAAGAAGGGTGTATATATCCCAGCCCAGGAATTTGCCTATATGTTTAAG